>OCKA01000052.1_pt1 | contig 152398 bp, 145 predicted proteins | sample 1480951 | NCBI WGS metagenome assembly OCKA01 (sample SAMN05301504, study PRJEB22388) | human gut metagenome | isolation source: Infant 2 DOL 25 gut | host: Homo sapiens | place: USA: Pittsburgh, Magee-Womens Hospital of UPMC | collected 2013/2014
GGTGATGATCATCTCGCTTCCTCCAGCCCATGCTGGATTCCACGTGTCCACAACCAAGGGTCAAGGCCCTACGGCGCGGTGGAAGTGACCGTGCCCAGGGATCGTGCCGGCACGTTTACGCCCCGGATGGTGCCCAAGGGCGCACGCCGGCTCACAGAACTCGACGACATGATCGTCTCGCTATACGCCGGCGGGATGACAGTGCGCGATATCCAGCATCACCTCGCGACCACGCTCGGGGTGGATATGAGCCCGGATACGATCAGCACCATTACCGATGCGGTGTTAGACGAGGTCATGATCTGGCAAAACCGCCAGCTCGACGAGTTTTACCCGGTGATCTTCCTCGACGCGCTACGCGTCAAGATCCGTGACGGCCACCGCGTGGTCAACAAAGCCTGCTACATGGCGGTTGGTGTCGACATGGACGGCATCAAGCACATCCTGGGATCGTGGATCGCCGACAACGAAGGCACTGCATTCTGGGCATCGGTGTGCGCAGATCTGGCCAACCGCGGTGTCCAGGACGTGTTCATCGTGTGCTGCGACGGGCTCAAAGGCCTGCCGGAAGCCGTGGGGGCCACCTGGCCGAATTCCATGGTGCAGACCTGCATTGTGCACCTGATTCGGGCTGCGAACCGGTGGGTGTCCTACCAGGACCGCAAACCCGTCTCCCGGGCGCTGCGTGAGGTCTACACGGCCGCAAACGAGGACACCGCCCGTGCCGCCTTGGATGCGTTCGAAGCCAGTGAACTGGGCCGGAAATACCCCCAGTCGGTCAAAATCTGGCGCGACGCTTGGGAGCGGTTCGTGCCGTTTCTACAGTTTCCGCCGGCGGCACGCCGGGTGCTCTACACCACCAATTCAATCGAGTCGCTCAACGCTGAACTGCGTAAAGCTACCCGCAACAGGGGCCAGTTCCCGAACGATACCGCGGCGCTGAAGACGCTTTGGCTGATGATCTGAACCATCGAAGACAAGCGCGCTGCGCAGCGAGCGAAGAAAGCAAAGCGCGACGTTGAGTGCAACGGCTATATTGAAGGAGCGAAAGCCACCGGGTGGAAACAAGCCATCAACCAACTAGCCGTGGCTTACCCCGACCGATTCGCGGACTACTTGTAAACCAACCCCCCGCACACAAAGAATCGGACACTCTCGGTGTGCGCGGTCGGAGTCTATGGCGCGAGCCGAAGGAGCATCCGGCACCCAGGGCCACGGCCAGGCTGGTGCGCGGCCATGGAGGAGTGCATATCGCAAGGTATTCATGCGGCACGAGAAGTCGATCAGCGTGGAACATCCTGGATCCACGAGGCTGGGTAACTGTCCGGATCCGCTCAAGGGTGCATGGGAATCACCAAGGGCTACACCGTCTGACGAGGCTTGATAAGCGAGATGAGGATTCCGAGAAGGCAAAGAACCCCGGACAATATCGCCGACATCACGTCCGCCCGATCCTTGATCGGCCATGACCACCAGGATGTGTAATTTTCCGTTCTCCCCAACAGAAAGCTTGTCAGAACCCAGATGATTGCAGGGGCGGATGACAATTTCTTGATGCCAATGGCGTTTGTGAGAAGGTTGAAGCCGGACAGCCCAACGATGTTGCGGGTGGAGACAATTCCGATGATCGATTGCGCGCCCAGGCTCTCCAACCAAGCGCTATGTGTCCTCTCAGCATTTTCGCAGTCGAGATCGATAATCTTCGAAAATCCTGGCTTGGTCCTGGATGGACAGCCGATCCATGGACTTCAGCCATTCGCGCGTCTCAGGAGAAAACTCCTGACCCGTCATCGCTATTCCCGAATGTTTCGTCAGTCAGGCGACGACGCGATCCTGAGTGTCGAGAACCCAGACTGCCACCTGATCTTTGTGGTCCTGACACGGGGCGATGGCCAATCCCGAGGCAACGGTCATAACCGCCTTCGACGGCGGCTCAGATACGGATATCGCAGATGTCGACCGCCACATGGTTTCGTGGGTTGATTCCTGCGCGCCTTGCCTGTATTCCTTGGGGACGTGCTCTCCACGCTGTGTCTGCTTTCCGGGCCACGGGGCCCAACAGCTCGAGATCGTGAGATTCCCACGCGCACACCACGGGATCACTACCTCTCAGACAGATCTGTGGTCCGGTTCGGGGGCGGGCAGCGGACCTATGCCTTTGGCCGTGTGAAAGCCGATGAACGCCGTCGCAACCAATCCAATAATCAGGGTCACGGTGATACGTGCATGATGATTCCGTCTTCCTGCAATGAGGGCCAGGGTTGACACGATGAGGATCCCACCTGCCATCGTCATTCCAGCTGTGAGGACTCGAGGATTCAACATCTCACCTACGTGCAGCAGCCCATGTAGTAGCCAAAAAGATATCGCAGCTTCATGACCGATACGGCTGGCCCATACAAGACGAGGATGAAGGGCAGGAGAAAGGCCGTTGGTGCTGACAGTGCCAGCGGCCACGATGCCCCAATGGCAGCACCGAAGACGCCCCATGCGAGCATCCAAACGGCACCGATGGCCGACATTTCCATGATCTGGTTTCCAGATCCTGACGCCAGAACAGAAATGCCTACGGCCACGGTCGATGGGAGAACGGCGATGGCCCACCATGGAAGGATGATTCGCAGTCGAGACCTCCCGGTCGGTGTGGTGAGGATGTGACCTTCGGTGAACCTCCGAAGTTCCAGGCAAGCTCCCAGAGCCACGGGTCCAACGATCATCATGAAGGCGTAGAGCACGCTCGCAGATCGCTCGATGTCTGACGGTGAAGGAGGATTTCCCAACGCTCCGTAACACCATATGAGAATCATGACAGGTAAAAGGCGAACGCCATAGGATCGTCTTTACGAGATTTAGCCAAATATCCCTATGGAAGGTGTGGGTGTGGGGTACGATTCATGAGTCGGCCCCGGAGGAGTCGTCCCGCGATGGTGTGTTTGACTTCTCCGGGATGCGTGCCTTGCTCAGGTGTTTCGTTCCCGCACCTGCCACGTATCCGTACCGAAGAGCAGGCGTTGGAGTCTCTTGTCGCGATCCTGCGGTGTGGTGGTGTCCCCGGCGGCGAGCTGGACTTGGGTGCGGGCTTGGTCGTCGTAGGTGGGACGCTCGACGTCGCGGAAGATTCCGACCGGAGTCTGGCTGACGATGACGCCGTCATCCAGGTGAGCAAGCTCGAAGGCCAGCGACGGGTCAGCACGGTGGGAGTCGTGGACGAGGATGTGGTCCATGCCGACTTCGGTGATGTCTGCGACCGTCAACTCGCCAGTGACGGGGTCGCGGACTACGCCGCGGGTACCGTCAGCGCCGACGAGGATCGGCTCGCCGTCGACCAGTCGGATGAGGTGCTGGTTGGCTTCGGGTCCTTTGTAGTTGTCGAAGGCGCCGTCGTTGAAGATGGGGCAGTTCTGGTACATCTCGACAAATGAGGTGCCGCGGTGTTTGGCGGCTGCTGTGAGCACTTGGGCGAGGTGTGCGCGGTCGGAGTCTATGGCGCGAGCCACGAAGGAACATCCGGCACCCAGGGCCACGGCCAGCGGGTTGAACGGGGTGTCGATGGAGCCCATCGGCGAGGATTTGGTGACCTTGCCGGCCTCCGAGGTGGGTGAGTACTGGCCCTTCGTCAGTCCGTAGATCCGGTTGTTGAACATGAGGATCGTCAGGTTGACGTTGCGGCGCATGGCATGGATGAGGTGGTTGCCGCCGATGGACAGAGCATCACCGTCACCAGTGATGACGAAGACGGCCAGATCCGGGCGAGACACTGCCACCCCCGTCGCGATGGCCGGGGCACGGCCGTGGATGGAGTGCATGCCATAGGTGTTCATGTAGTACGGGAAGCGCGAGGAGCAACCGATGCCCGAGATGACAACGGCGTTCTCCTTGGCGATGCCCAGATCCGGCAGCACACCCTGGAAGGTGGACAGAATCGCGTAGTCGCCACAGCCGGGGCACCAGCGCACCTCCTGGTCGGAGGCGAAGTCACGACGCTTCAGCGGCTCGATCGCCAGTGGCACACCGGCAAGTCCGGCGGGACGATCCTCGGTGGTGATGTCAGTCATCTCAGGCCTCCTCGGTCTCGTCGTTGCAGTACTGGCACAGTTCCTCACACAGGTCGACCGGGGAGATCGGTAGCCCGCGCACCCGCGAGATCGTCTTGACGTCGACGAGATACCTCGAACGCAACAACATGGCGAACTGGCCGGTGTTCATCTCGGGGACGACCACTCGGCGGTAACGATGCAGCAGGTCGCCCAGGTCCTCCGGCAGCGGATTGAGGTGACGCACGTGGGCCTGAGCGATGGACAGGCCGCGAGCACGGACTCGACGCACCGCAGCGGTGATCGGACCGTAGGTGGAACCCCAACCCAGCACCAGGACGTCAGCGTCACCGGACGGATCGTCGACGACGGTCGGCGGAATGGTCTTGGCGATGCCCTTTACCTTGGCGGCTCGGGTGGCGACCATGTCCTCGTGGTTGGACGGGTCGTAGGAGATGGCGCCGGTGCGAGCCGACTTCTCCAGACCGCCGATGCGATGCTCCAGACCCTTGGTCCCGGGCAAGGCCCACGGACGGGCCAGGGTCTCCGAGTCGCGGTGGTACGGCATGAATCGCGGTGAGCCGTCGGCAGCAGAGGAGTTGGGCTCGGTGGCAAAGTTCGGGTCGATGTGCGGGATCTCGTCGAGGTCCGGCACCTTCCACGGCTCCGCGCCGTTGCCGAGGTAGCCGTCGGACAGCATGATGACCGGGGTGCGGTAGGTCACGGCCACCCGGCAAGCCTCCAGAGCGGTGTCGAAGCAGTCCGACGGGGACTTGGCCGCGAGCACGGGGACGGGGGACTCACCGTTGCGGCCGAACATCGCCTGCAGCAGGTCAGCCTGCTCAGGCTTGGTCGGCATTCCGGTCGACGGGCCGGCACGCTGTACGTCGACGACGACGAGCGGCAGCTCGGTCATGACGGCCAGGCCGATGGCCTCGGACTTGAGGCTCATACCAGGTCCGGAGGTCGTCGTCACGCCCAGGGAACCCGAGAAGGAGGCGCCGATGGCGGAGCTGACACCGGCGATCTCGTCCTCGGCCTGGAAGGTGACGACGTTGTGGGACTTGCGCTTGGACAGCTCGTGCAGGATGTCGGAGGCCGGAGTGATGGGGTATGAGCCCAGGAAGAGTTGCAACCCGGCCCGGTTGGCACCGGTGATGAGGCCGTAGGCGGTGGCGAGGTTGCCAGTGATCTGACGGTAGGTGCCCTCGGGCATTGGTGCCGGGGCCACCTCGTAGCGGACCCGGAACAGCTCGCAGGTCTCGCCGTAGGCATGTCCGGCCTTGAGGGCGGCGATGTTGGCATCGCGAATCTCCGGCTTGGAGGCGAACTTGCCGGCCAGGAACTTCTCGGAGGGGCCGAGCGGACGCCCGTACAGCCAGGTCAGCAGCCCCAGGGCGAACATGTTCTTGGCTCGTTCGGAGTTTTTGCGGCCCAGGCCGAAGGGCTCGACGGCGGCCACGGCCAGACCGGTGAGGTCCAGCTCGACGACCTGGTAGGACTCCAGGGTGCCGTCGTGACGCGGATCCTCGGCGTATCCGACCTTCTTCAAGTTCTTCGCGGTGAACTCGGCGGAATCAAGGACGATGAGGCCGCCGCGGCGAAGATCGCCGAGGTTGGCGGCCAGGGCAGCCGGGTTCATGGTCACCAAGACGTCGGGCTGGTCGCCCGGGGTGGCGATATCGTAATTGGCGAAATGCACCTGGAAGCTCGAGACGCCGGGGATGGTGCCTTGGGGAGCACGAATCTCGGCAGGGAAGTTCGGCAGGGTGGAGATGTCATTGCCATGGATGGCGGACTCAGCGGTGAAACGGTCACCGGTCAACTGCATGCCGTCGCCGGAATCGCCGGCGAATCGAATGACGACTCGGTCGAGGGACTGGACCTCTCGCTCGTCAGTGGTGTGATGTGCCGTGTCGGTGGAAGGCACTCTGACCTCTTTTCTCGTCGCGGGACTCCGGTGGGGACGTGTCACGTGGTGACGAATGGTCGTACCCGCGAGGCGCGTCCGGATGCTTCGGAACCGGCTCCCAACGCTACCATCGCGCCGCTGCTCGTCGAACTTGGCCACCGTCAGGGTTGACGCCTACCCGCAGCACAGATCTGGCTGGACGACATCGTCGGTACGATGGCCCGGTGAAGTTCATCGACTGGTTCGCCGACAAGTCCGTGTACGTCGTCGACCTCGCCCTCGCCTGTTGTGGGGTCGAGAGCGGGGCGGCAGTGCCGACTGCGGCCTCCACCTGTCAGGACGCCCCCTCGGGGGCGCCGGTCGTCGCGGTGGTGTCGGGAACCATTTCGACGGTGTTGGCGCCGGTGGTGCGCTCGACCATTGAAACCTTGCGTGAGGACCATCCAGTCGACGTCGTGGCCTTCGGGGCTTGTGCCTGCGCCGGTGGCCCCTATTGGGACTCGGCGGCAGTCGTCGACGGGCTCCCCGCGATCGGTGTCGAGGCTGATCACTGGATCCCGGGTTGCCCGCCGGCCCCGGACGCTCTCACCGGCTTCCTGTCCTCTTCCCGGGAGGCAGCATGACGACCATCGATGTTCCTGCAGATAGGTGGCATGACGCCGTCGCCGAGGCGATGTCCACCCATCCGTGGCTGGCCCATCTGACGGCCATCGACGGGGTGGGCGAACGCGGACAGGACCCCGACATCATCGTCGTCTGTCGATGCGAGAACCATGACGGCGACGACGTCACCGTCTCCACTCGTGTGCCACGCGATGGCGGGAGCCTCGACTCCGTCGTCGACGCCGTGGCGGGAGCAGCCTGGTATCAGCGAGAGATCCACGATTCCTTCGGGGTGACCTTCGTCGGCCCGGGAGCTGACAATCGTGCCCTCCTCATCCGCGACGCACCCAAGCCGCCGCTGCGCAAGGAGGTCGTGTTGGCGCAACGAGCCGAGACGACGTGGCCCGGCGTGGCCGGCCCGGGCCCCTCGACCTCAGCGAGCCGACGCCGTGCCCTGCCGGCCGGTGTTCCCGACCCCGACACCTGGCAACGCATCAAGGACGGCGAGGACATTTCTGACGTCGAGGTCGTCGCGGCCATGTCAGGGCGACGTCCACAATCGAGAGCCGGACGAGATACCGGAGCCACACAAACCAGACGAGGGCAGGCAGGACGAAGGAGGCGAGTATGAGGCATTCCGCCATCGACCTCGACGTTGATGCCTGCACCTCCTGCGTCATCTGCGCCCGGACATGCCCGGCCTGGTGCATCACCATCGACGCCCACAATGAATCCGTTCCCGACTCAGACGCCCGTCGTCCCCGCACCGTCGCCGTCCTCGACGAATTCACCATCGACTGGGGACTGTGCATGTACTGCGGGATGTGCATCGAGTCGTGTCCGTTTGACGCCCTGTCATGGAATGACGAGCGGGTACCGGATTCGGAGACGAGAACGGACCTCGTCAGCGCGTGGGGATCGGACGGTGGCCGGTGAAGCAGCCGGTTGGCTGGCGTCGACGCATCCAACTCAAGTGGGTTGCCTACCTGCGCGCCTGGCGGTCCCGGTCGGTCCTGGAAGGACTGGTCGGGACGATTCTCATCACGGCCGGATCCCTGACCCCGGCATATCTACCGTTGAACTCACCGTGGTGGTCCCGGCTCGACGAGGCCGGGCTGCGTGGCTCGACCTGGCGCATCGTCGGAACCCTCCTCGTCCTTGTCGGTGTCGGTCTGTTGGTGGATTCCTGGCTTCGCTTGCGTCCCGGCCGTGAGCCCCGTGACCTCGGCGCCGAGCCGCTTCCCAAGCATGTGCGTCGGTACTTCAAGCATCGTCCGGGAATCCGCGCCGGGCTGCGCCCGTGGGCCGTCCTCGGCGTATGGGGCCTGCCCTTCCTGCTCGCCCCACCCATCTTCAGTCACGACGCCTACTCCTACGCTGCGCAGGGGTGGCTGCTGGAGAACGACATCAGCCCTTATGAGGGGTACCCAGGTCTGCTGCCGGGGGCCTTCGCCGACCAGGTGGCCCAGGAATGGCGGTACACCAAGACCCCCTATGGCCCGCTGGCCCTGGCCGTGCAGCACCTGATCGTCCATCTCACCGGTGACAACCCATACTGGTCCGCGGTGTTCATGCGGATCCCAGCCGTTCTCGGCGTCATCGCCATTGGCCTGCTGATGTCACGGGTGGCCCGCAGAGTCGGCCGGGACCCGCACTTTGCCGCATGGTTCTCCACCCTCAACCCGATCCTCGTCGTCGACTTCATCGGCGGAGCCCACAACGACTCCCTCATGATGGGGCTGGTCGTCATCGGGTTGTGGCTGGCATGCATGACGAGCTGGTCGTGGCTCCTCGGAGCAGTCCTCGTCGGGGCGGCGGCGGCCGTCAAGCAGCCGGCCCTCATGGTCGCGGTGGCATTGCCATTCATCCGTCATCCCATGGAGTCGTGGCATCTCCGTCACCTCTTCCCAGCCCTGGGGAGAGCGGTGTGGTCTCTCGCTGTCTCGGTGGCGGTGTTCGCGGGTATTTCATGGGCATCCGGTCTGGGATTCGGCTGGTACCACGCCGTCGATGTCCCGGGCATGGTGCTGACGGTTTCGCCATTCACCCTCGTCGGCATGGGGGTGCGCATGATTCTCGGGCTCTTCGGGGCCCACCAGGCGGCGGCTGCCGTCATCCCCATCGCCCAGGCGATCGGCGTGCTCGTGGGAGCCGCACTCCTCGTCGTCATGGCGATCCGTCTGCTGCCCCGCAAGCCGCTGTCCTTCCTGGCCCTGGGATTCCTCGCCGTCGCACTGTGCGCGCCCGCCCTGCACTCCTGGTACGTGCTGTGGGGGGCGCTGTTGCTGCCCTTGATCGACAAAGCCGCCCGGTACGTGCGCCCGGCAGTGTGGACCACCGTCATCCTGCTGTCCTTCGACGCCGTCAACCTGTCGTGGCGCAATAGTGCGGTGGCCCTTGGGGTCGCTCTGGTCCTGGTGCTGGCAGCCCGACTGGTCTGGCACGAGCGCAGCCTGGGACAAGGGTGGACGCACAAGGATGTCCACGTTCCGCATCGGCACACAGCTCACGAACAGTCGTGACCGGTATTCTGCTGCCATGTCTGTGACCAGTCTGACTGCGAGTTCCCAGACCTATCTCAAGGCGATCTGGAATCTCCAGGAGTGGTCTGACGACCCCGTCGGCACCTCGATGTTGGCTGCCAAGGTGGGTGTGCGGCTCTCGACCGTCTCCGAGGCCGTTCGAAAGCTGACCGAACAGGGGATGCTTCAGCACACCCGGTATGGGTCAGTTGCCCTGACCGAGGAAGGCGCCCAACACGCCGTCGCGATGGTGCGCCGCCACCGTCTCATCGAGACCTTCCTGGCAGAAATCCTGGGATACCGCTGGGATCAGGTCCATGAGGAGGCCGAGGCCCTCGAGCACGTTGTCTCCGACTTCATGGTCGACCGTATCGACGAGTTGCTCGGGTACCCCACCAAGGATCCCCACGGCGACCCGATTCCCAGCCGAGCCGGGGACATTGAGCATCCGGACGGGGCGGTGCAGCTGTCGGCCGTCCACCCCGGGGTGGCCGTGCGCGTCGAGAGGGTGGCTGACGGTGACCCCGGTCTCCTGCAGTTCCTGGCTGAATGCGGCATCGGCGTTGGTACCCGGATGGAGCCGCGCCTGGGTGCCCCTTACTCCGATTCGATCGAGGTGACCGTGGCCGATCGGGTCATACCGCTGGGCCGTTCAGCGACTGACGCCGTCTGGGTGAGCGTCGAGGGCTGAGATCGCCTGTGGCGACGCGCCCGCGTGACGACGCCGTGGCGCGGGCTGAAGAGGTAGACGAGCAGGAATGCCACGCCCTGTACTACGACGACCAGGCCGCCGGGGGAGACGTCGAACCAGTAGCTGAGGTAGATGCCGACTACCGTGCACAGCGCTGACAGGCTCGGCGCGATGACGAGCATCCGTGAGAATCGGTCGGTGAGCAGATAAGCCGTCGCTCCCGGAATGATCAGCATCGCCACGACGAGAACGACCCCGACGATCTGCAGGGCGACGACCGCCGTCAGTGCCAGCATCCCGAGCAGGAGAGCCCCGAGGAGGCGTGGGGACAGGCCGATGGCGTGGACATGGACGGGGTCGAAGGCGTAGAGGGTGAGATCCCGACGCTTGAGCAGCAGCACGAGCAGGCCGATCCCGGCCAGGATCGCTACCTGAACCATGTCGGCCTTCGTGATGCCCAGCACATTGCCGAAGATGATGTGATTGAGGTCGGTCTGGCTCGGGGTCGTCGAGATCAGGATGAGACCGAGGGCGAACATCGTCGTGAAGACGATGCCGATCGCGGCGTCCTCCTTGACCCGGCTGGTGCTGCGGACCACCTCGATCAGGATGACGGCGAGGAAGCCGAAGACCACGGCGCCGAGGGCGAAGGGCAGGTCGAGGATGTAGGCCAGAGCCACTCCAGGTAGTACGGCGTGGGAGACGGCGTCCCCCATGAGGGACCATCCGACCAGCACGAGCCAGCACGACAGCAGGGCACAGACGACGGCCGCGACGACGCTGGTCGTCAGGGCGCGAACCATGAACTGATAACTCAATGGTTCGGTGAGCCACACGAGGGCATTCATGCCATCCTCCCGGATTCGGTGACGTCGACCCCGAAGGTCAACGCGAGGTTTTCTGGACGTAGTGCCTCGGCGACCGGTCCGTGGAACAGGATGGTGCGCAGCAGCAGGACCGCGTCGTCGGCGAGGTCGGGCAGGGCGTGGAGGTCATGGGTGGACACGATGAGGGTTCTTCCCTGGTCGGCAAGGTCACGCAGGAGTCTGACGATCGTCGCCTCGCTGTGTTTGTCGACCCCGGCGAAGGGCTCGTCGAGGAGCATGACGCGAGCTCCCTGGGCAATACCACGAGCGACGAAGGCGCGTTTGCGTTGACCGCCCGACAGCTGGCCGATCTGACGATCCGTCAGGTCGGCCAGCTCAACCCGTTCCAAGGCTTCTGCCACGGCCTCGCGATCCTTGGTGCGTGGCCGTCGGGTGAAGCCCTGCTGGCCGTAGCGGCCCATCATGACGACATCGCGCACCGACACCGGGAAGGACCAGTCGACGTCCTCGGCCTGTGGGACATATCCGACGATGCCGTGACGACGAGCCTTGGCGGGGGAGTCGCCGTCGATGAGGACCCGGCCATGCTCGGGCCGAACCATCCCCATGATCGCCTTGAAGAGGGTGGACTTGCCTGACCCGTTCATCCCGATGAGACCGGTGACGCGACCCGGCTCGACGGAGACGGTGACGTCCGACAAGGCGACCACCTCCCCGTAGCGCACTGAGAGATGGTCGACGTCAACACATCCGGTCATGACTTCTTTCCGGTGAGGACAGTGGTGATGGTGCGGGCGTCGTAGTTGATGAGATCGAGGTAGGTCGGGACCGGTCCGTCGGCCTTGGAGAGGGAATCGACGTAGAGGGTGCCGCCGAATTTCGCCCCGGTGGAGTTGACGACCTGCTTCATGGGTTTGAGGGAGACCGTGGATTCGCAGAACACGGCCGGAACCTTGTTCTTCCTGACGAAGTCGATCGCCGAAGCGATCTGCTTCGGTGTGCCCTCGTGATTGGCATTGATGGCCCAGAGGTACTTCTCGGTCAGGTCAGTGTCCCGAGCGAGGTAGGAGAAGGCGCCTTCGCAGCTGACCAGGGCACGCTCATGGCGCGGCAGGGCGGACAACTGGTGGGTCATGTCATCGGTGACCTTCTGGAGTTTCTCCTTGTAGGTGTCTCCACTGGACTTGTAGTCCTTGGCATGGTCGGGGTCGAGTTTGCTGAAGGCCTTGACGATGTTGTCAGTGTAGATCTGGACATTCTTCGGGCTCATCCAGGCGTGCGGGTTCGGTTTGCCGGCGTATTCGTCCTCGGCGATATTCATCGGTTTGACGACCTCGGAGACGACGACGTGCGGAACGTCGGCGGATTCCACGAACTTCTGGAACCAGCGCTCCAGACCCAGCCCGTTGTCGAGAATGAGATCGGCCTTCGACGCCTTCTTGATGTCGTCGGGTGTGGGCTCGTAGTCGTGGATCTCGGCGCCGGGCTTGGTGATCGACTCGACCGTCAGGTCGTCGCCGGCAATGTTCTTCGCAATGTCCTGCAACACGGTGAAGGTGGTGAAGACGACGGGTTTGTCGTGCGATTTCGGGGGATTGGCAGCGCCGCAGCCAGATAGGGCAAGCGCGACTGCCGCGACGAGCCCGACGACCATGGCGTGAAGGGAGCGACGCATGGAGGCCTTCTCGGAGTTGTGAAAACTTAAAAGTTCGGTGGACCTAAGTTCGAGCCGAGGCTACATCGTGAGGAGGGGCAGGTGCCACCGTGAGTTTCTGGTGGGATGGGTGCAGGAGACATGTCCCCGCCATCAGTGAACCCTTCGCCAACCAGCTTTTCTGGGTGGTGATTCGACAAGGTGGCAGTCTTGGGGTCATGGATGAGGTGAAGATCAGCGGTACCGGCGATGTGACGATCACCCTGGATCGCCCCCGAGCCATCAATTCGTTGTCCGGCGAGATGCTGGCGGCCATTGGGAAGGCCGTCGAGGATTCGCCGCGCAGTATCGACCTGTCAGGTGCGGGAGAGCGCGGTTACTGCTCCGGGGCTGATATCCGTGAGCTCAGGTCGCTGGCTCTGGAGGATCCCGAGGCTGCCGGCGACTGGTTGGATTTCGAGTACGACGTCGATGCGGCGATCGCGGCGGTCCACTCCGGAACCGCACATCTACACGGGATCTCCATGGGTGGTGGTCTTGGTCTGGCTCTTCGCCTCAAGCAGGTCGAGGCACGAGAGGACCTCGTTCTGGCGATGCCGGAGACGGGTATTGGGCTGTGGCCCGACGTCGGTGTGTCTTTCGAGCTGTCCCGCGCCCCGCGGCATGTCGGGCGCCACCTGGCCATGACGGGAGCCTCCATTGACGCAGCCTCGGCGCTGTGGGCTGGTCTGGTGGACGAGGTCGTTGACGCCGCCGGCAATCCTGCTGACGTCGATCCAATCGCATGCCAGCTGGCCCGCGACGCGGTGTGGATTCAGGAGTGCTACGACACCGACGATCCGGTTGAGGTGTGTCGTCGACTGGCTGATCGTCCGGAGGAAGCCGCACGCAAGACCGCTGAGCACATCGCGACCCGCTGCCCGTTGTCGGTGGCCGTCGCGCTGGCAGCCGTCATCAAGGCAGAGAGTGCGTCAGGACTCGCTGAGGTCTTGGAGACTGATCGAGCCTTGGGGCGCTCCTTCATGCGCGACTCGGACTTCTGCGAGGGGGTGCGGGCTCAGCTGGTCGACAAGGACCGCAACCCCCACTGGTCACACGAGAGTCTGGCCGACGTTCCCGCGCGTCGTGTCGAGGAGATGTTCGACCCGTCCTGAGTCACAGGGCGTAGTCGACGACGACGGCCGCGTGGTCGGAGGTGCGCTCGGCGTAAGAGTGGTCGCGGTCGATCTCGGCCGTGACGGCCTTCTTCGCCAGCTCCGGTGAGGCCAGGTGATAGTCGATACGCCATCCGGCGTCATTAACGAAGGCCTTGCCGCGCCAGCTCCACCAGGAGTAGGGACCGTCGACGTCAGGGTGCTGGGAGCGCACGACGTCGACGAGGGTCTCGGGAGACAGGATGGTGTCGAACCACTGCCTCTCCTCGGGCAGGAATCCCTCGTTGCGTTGGTTGGACTTCCAGTTTTTGAGGTCGGCGTTCTCATGGGCGATGTTGAAATCGCCCATGATAAGGACATGACGCCCTTGGGCCGCGCACTCCTGGCGTCGGGTCGCCAGGTACTCACGGAACCCGGCAAGGAAGGTCATCTTGCGGTCCTGCTTGGCTATGGACTTCTCGTCCTGGGGGTCCGGAGTGGCTCCCTTGGGCAGGTACAGGCAGGCGACCGTGACGGGTGCGTCGGCGAGATCAACCTCGATGTAGCGCCCCTCGTCAGCGAAGGGAAGCAGCTCAGCTGGTAGTCGATCGGTGATTCCGGTGCGGATCTCGTCGAGATTGGGTGTCTCTCCGGGGGTCATGACGAGGTGGGTGCCCCAGGATCTCACCTCGGCCGGAGCGGTGCGGGTGAGCAGGGCGACGCCATTGCGCCCGGCCAACGAACCCGGCGCCCAGGAGACGTGACGATCGCCGAACGCCCCCTCCGGGAGATCGGCGGGACGGCAGCGCACCTCCTGCAGGCCGATGACGTCGCAGTCACGGGTCTCCATCCAGTCGGAGAATCCCCGTTTCAGGGCAGCTCGGATGCCGTTCACGTTGAAGCTGGCGATGCGCATGGGGAGAGTCTGTCACAGGGTGACGACGCAGTGACGCGACGACTGTTCCGGCATCACTCGTAGAGGTACCTGACGAAGGCCTTTCCCTCCTCGCGGGCGATGTCATGGAGTCCACACGACTCGTAGAAGGCGACGATCTCGGGGATGTCGTCGGAGAGTAGGACGATCTGGCGCAGCCCCGAGTAGTGCTCCATCATCGACGTCAGCAGGTGGCAGCCAATCCCATGTCGCTGCCACTTCGGATGAACCAGTAGGTCCTGGATGAGGGCGACCTGGACGCCGTCAGAGATGGCTCGTGAGAAACCGATGAGTTCACCGTCGGTCCTGGCACATCGCACCTGGTCGACTCGGTCGAGCAGCCCCTCCATCTTGTACGGGTGGGTGGTGTAGGCGGTCCAGCCAACCGAGTTGTACAGGGTCATCAATTCTTCGATGTGAGGGTGCTGATGGTCATAGGAGACGTCTGACATGTCGGCATCGTACAACTCGGCGTGCGGACGGGGAGCCTCATCACAGGGCCACATGCGGTGGTCCTGGCTGGTTCGTCGGGCTTGTTGACGGGCCGGATTGGTCACGACGCCGGCATGCCTGCTAATATTTTCGATCGCTGGCTCGCGCCAGCAAGGCAGGTTGCCCGAGTGGCCAAAGGGAGCGGTCTGTAAAACCGTCGGTTCGCCTACGTTGGTTCGAATCCAACACCTGCCACGCAACCCCCGGGTCGGATGGATTCGGGGGTTGGTTTCGCCAAGGCAGGATTCTTGGCCGACTCGTTCGGTCGAGGAAACGGTGGAGGCGAAACGACCTGGTTCGATTGATTACCGGTTCCCACGAGGGGCTTCATTCCGGGGTCAGGGGATTCGGGTTCCAATTTGCCAACGACTGGAAGCTCGTGTAGTTTTCTTATTCGTTGCCCCTATAGCTCAGTAGGCAGAGCGTCTCCATGGTAAGGAGAAGGTCAGCAGTTCGATTCTGCTTGGGGGCTCTGAGTGTGAATCGGCCCCACTCGCCCGGTGGGCCGGGTCCGAATGGGCGCCGAGGATCACATGGCGGGGTAGCTCAGGGGTAGAGCAAGCGGCTCATAATCGCTGTGTCGCGGGTTCGATTCCCGCCTCCGCTACCAAAACAAACCGGGGAAACTCGGGAGCGCACACTCCACACGGCTCGAAAGTAGGAAAGATGGCCAAGAAGTCCGGCGACGTTCGCCCGAAGATCACGCTCGCCTGCACCGAGTGCAAGGAGCGCAACTACATCACCAAGAAGAACCGCCGTAACAATCCTGATCGCATGGAGATGGCGAAGTTCTGCCCGCGCTGCCACAAGCACACCGCGCATCGCGAGACCCGCTGACGTCGGGTTTTCAATCCAAGAACCTTTGACGAGGGGTCACATGAGGGTGGCTCCTCGTCTTTTCGCTCGTTCTTCAGGGTTCTGTGGCGTCGGAGGTCTGGGATAGCCTGAACGACATGCCGATCAGTCCTGATGACGTCGGGCGCACGTATCCGACGACAGACCCTTACCTCGTTACCGCGGAGAAAATCCGGGAGCTCGCCACCGCCTTGGGCGACACTGCTCCGGCCTACCGGGGTGACGACCCCATTGCTCCACCCACATTTGCCATGGTGTTGGCGTCCCGGGCGTGGGAGGCACTGTTCGACGACGAGCAGCTTGGCCTCCAGCTGGAGCACATGATTCACACCGATCAGTCCTTCAACTGGATCCGTCCGCTCCACAAGGGTGACGAGGTCACCTCGACCTTGAGGATCACCTCGGTTCGTACCCGGGGCAACACCGACATCATCGGTATCGACGTCTCCTTGGACCATGTCAATGGCGAGCATCTCGGCAACGCCACCTCGACCTTGTGGCACACCCGTCCGGAGGCGAATGCATGAGCGCGCAGCTGACGGAAGGTCAGACATTCGGGCCGCGAGCCATCGGTGTCACCCGGACCACCTTGGTCCGCTATGCCGGTGCGTCAGGGGACTTCAATCCGATCCACCACAGCGACCGTGCTGCCCGGGAGGCCGGCATGGACGGCGTCATCGCCCACGGCATGTGGACGATGGGGGCGGCCCTGGGTGCCGTCATCGAGTGGGTCGGGGGGCCTGAGCAAGTACTGTCCCAGAGAGCTCGCTTCACCCGCCCGGTGCTCGTCCCCGACACCAAGGAGGGGGCGTCCATCGAGGTCGCCGCCACGGTTCGCAGGGTTGTTGATGACACCGCGACCCTTGGCGTCGACGTCAAGTGCGGCGGACAGTCCGTTCTCGGACGAGTTGAGGTCGTCATCAAGCAGGGGGAGCAGTGAGTACCACTGTCATCGGTCCCTACGAGGACGACGACCCCACCGAGGCATGCAGCACCATCCATCACGAGGCGATTGGCGCGACGACCACCCTCATCGGAGGGGACGACGTCCCGCTCGCCCCGCTCACGACGTTCAAAGTGGGTGGCCCGGCTCGTCATCTCGTCATCGCCACGACCAATGACGAGCTCCTGCAAACCGTCCGCGACTGCGATCGACGCGGTGAGCCCTGTCTTGTGCTCGGAGGCGGTTCCAACGTCCTCGTCGGCGACGATGGATTCGACGGCACCGTCGTGCGTGTCGCGACCTCGGGGCTGTCCGCCGAGGTGTCCTCATGCGGTGGTGCTCTGGTGACGGTTGCCGCCGGTCAGGTTTGGGACGATTTCGTCGTCCACGCCATCGAGCAGGAGTGGATCGGCCCGGAGTTCCTCTCCGGCATACCTGGTCTCGTCGGCTCGACGCCGATCCAGAATGTCGGCGCCTATGGCGTGGAGGTCTGCGAGTTCATCGCCCGGGTGCGTACCTGGGACCGTGTCGATGACACCCAGCGCACCTTCACCGCGGACCAGTGCGGCTTCGGCTACCGCTCCAGCCGGTTCAAGGCCGAACCAGACCGCTATGTCGTCCTGGACGTCACCATGCAGTTCAACCTCGGTACTCGGTCGCTCCCGGTGCGCTATGCCGAGCTGGCGCGTCGTCTGGGGGTCGAGTCAGGAGAGAGGGCCAACACCTCCGAGGTCCGCGAGACCGTCCTGGAGGTGCGTGGTGGCAAGGGCATGGTCCTCAACCTTGATGACCACGACACCTGGAGTGCGGGGTCCTTCTTCACCAACCCGTTGGTGGCTCCCGACGAGGTTCCGGAGGCTGCACCCGCTTTTGTCCAGCCTGATGGTCGTGTGAAGACCAGCGCCGCATGGCTCATCGACCACGCCGGATACGGCAAGGGGTTCATGGTGGCCGAGGACTCCCCGGCTAGCCTGTCGACCAAGCACGTGCTGGCCTTGACCAACCGCGGCAGCGCCAGCTCCGACGACCTCACTGCTCTGGCGCGCACCATCATCGAGGGAGTTCGCGACGCGTACGGCATCACCTTGGTGCCTGAACCACGCCTCGTCGGTTGCGCCATCTGAGGTCGATGGAACTCGTCCAGACCGACGACCCTCCAACCTCGTATGGCCGAGTGTGGAGGGTCGCCTGCCATTGTGGCGGACCCAGGGGCCATAATTGGCCTATGCTGACCCCGCTGACCGACTTGTCCCCCGATGACCTGTCCGCCCTGCACGAGCAGCTGAGCGATGAGCATGCCGAGCTCGTCGCCCGTGGTGTCTCTCTCAACATCACCCGCGGCAAGCCTTCCCCGGCACAGCTTGACCTCAACGCGGACCTGCTGACGATTGATATCCCTTCCCACGCCGAGGACGGCCAGGATGTCCGCAACTACGGAGGCAACCGCGGACTCACCGAGATTCGCCGTATCTTCGGTGAACTGCTGGGGGTCGACGTCGATCACATCATCGCTGCCGACAACTCCAGCCTGTCGATCATGCACGATCTCGCGATGTTCGCCTTCGTCCATGGCATCGCGGGTGAGAAGCCGTGGTTCGGCCAGAACGTCAAGTTCATCGCCCCGGTCCCCGGCTACGACCGCCACTTCGCCATCTGCGAGCACCTCGGTATCGAGATGATCCCGGTGGAACTGGGGGAGCACGGCCCTGACGTCGACGAGGTGGCCAAACTGGCCGCCGACCCGTCCGTCAAGGGCATGTGGGTGGTGCCGATGTACGCCAACCCGAACGGCGTCGTCTACGACGAGGAGACCGTTCGTGCCCTGGTGTCCATGCCTGCCGCCCCCGATTTCCGTATGTGGTGGGACAATGCCTACGCCCTGCATCACCTGACCGACACCGAGCGTCCACCGCTGCCAGTGCTGCAGTGGGCCGAGGAGGCTGGTAACCCTGACCGCGTCTTCGAGCTCGCCTCGACCTCCAAGATCACCTTCGCCGGCGACGGCATCTCCTTCCTGGCCTCCTCGAAGGCCAACCTGGACTGGTACCTGGGACATGCGGGGATCCGCTCGATCGGCCCTGACAAGGTCAATCAGTTGCGTCACGCGAAGTACCTGGGTGACGCCGAGGGTGTTCGCAAGCTCATGCGTGCCCACCGCGAGATGCTCGCCCCGAAGTTCGCCCTCGTCGACGAGATCCTCACCAACCGCCTCGGCGGTCGTGGGGTCGCCACGTGGACCCATCCGACCGGCGGTTACTTCATCACCCTCGACGTCATGGATGGCACGGCTTCTCGCGTGGTAGCCCTGGCCAAGGAAGCCGGCATTGCCCTCACCTCGGCCGGGGCGTCTCATCCGCTGCACGATGACCCGCACGATCGCACCATCCGTCTGGCGCCGTCCTTCCCTAGCATGGGCGAGCTGCGAGAGGCCATGGAAGGTGTCTCGACCTGCGTCCTGCTGGCAGCCGCTGAGAAGCTTCTCGCCAGCTGAGAGAGGCCTTTCTGCAATTCGGCGAAACCCCTTATGCTGGCCTCGCACGTGCGAGAAGTGTGTGGGGCCGTTGGCGTTGCGTATCCTGAAGGCCTACTGGTCCGCTGAGTTCCAGCAGGAGGGGGCATACCCGTGGCTCACGACGACGGACTCAATCTGTTCGACGACCCGGACGATTTCGAGGGCGAGAACGGCGTCGACCCTGACGCCAGCGAGGCACCTCGTCGTGGACTCCCCGCCGGGGATGCTGAGCCGACTGCCGGACGGCGCGGTTATGACCCGGACGAGGAGGACGCCACCGTCGATGAGCTTCTCGAGGAGCACTCCGACGACGATGATGAGGACCGTGCGGCATCGGCAACGGCGGCCAGACGCAAGCGTCGTTGGCCGAAGGTCTTCCTCGTCATCGTCCTGGCGCTGCTGCTCATCGTCGTCGGCATCATCGCCTACTACCTGCGGTCGATCAATGTTGGTATGAACAACGTCAATCGCGCCCCGGTGGCGGTTCAGGGCACTCGTCCGCCGTCGGTCGAGACCGGTGCACAGACCTTCGTCCTCGCCGGGTCGGACTCCCGCGGATGGGATCGTGGCCGTTCTGACACCCTCATGATTGCCTACCTGCCCGCCGATCGCGAGAAGCTCTACCTCATCAGCTTCCTGCGTGACATGTGGGTGACGATCCCGGCCAATGACGTCGTCAAGAAGGATTCCAAGGCCAAGATCAACGCCGCCTACTCGTGGGGTGGCATGCCTCTGACGATCAAGGTGCTGGAGGGGCTGACCAACGTCAAGATGGACCACGGCGCCGTCATCGACTTCAACGGGTTCAAGCAGCTCAGCAGAGACCTTGGTGGCATCCAGGTCTACAACCCGCAGGAGTTCGACAGCATGGGTCATCACTTCGACAAGGGCAACGTGACCCTTGAGGGGGATGCTGCTTTGGCGTACGTCCACGAGCGTAAGAGCCTCAAGCACGGCGACCTGGACCGTGCCGCTAACGAACGAGCCGTCCTCACCACGATGATTGATAAGATCTTCTCGGCCGGCACACTGACGAATCCGAAGAAGTTCTCCGAGGTGGTGTCCGACGTTGGTTCCACGATGACGGTCGACGACGCGCTCACCAACAAGGAGGTGCGCAAGTTGGCTACCAGCCTCAAGTTTGACTCCGGGGCTGACGTCGTCTCCCTGCAGGCTCCCATCAAGGGTTTTGGTAGGTCGAAAGACGGTCAGCAGTACGACATCGTCGATGAGGCCGGTATGCAGGAGTTGGCACAAGCGATGAGGACTGACACCATGGACCAGTACGCGGCCAGACACCCTGCGTGATGGATGACCGGCGGGGAGTTTTGGAGAGGACCTGCGAGTCTGATTCGACGTGAGACCGAATCCTCTCCTATACTCCCTGTGCTGGCGTTGCCCACCAGGCAGCGCCGAAGGGCACTAGCTCAATTGGCAGAGCAGCGGTCTCCAAAACCGCAGGTTGGGGGTTCAAGTCCCTCGTGCCCTGCGAGACGCATGTGCGGGGCGTATCCCTGGTGCGCAGCCGTGGCGAAGTCCTGGTCCACGGAACCAACCGTCAGGCAGGACCCGAAGGAACAGCGTGACCGACGAGAAGCGAAACCTCAGTGACGGAGACGATCCTTCCGTCGAGGGCGAGCTGTCTCCGAGGGGGGAGGATCTTACATCCCGCAACCTTACGGAGGCTGAGGAGTACGACGTCGTCGATCCCGAGGCTGAGGAGCTGACGACTCCTGACGATGTCGTCGACAAGACTCCTGACAAGGCCGACCCCGAAGACATGGTGGTCGACGATCCCGAGCAGCTCGAGGAAGCCGAGAAGGCTGCAGTTTCCGCTCGTTCCAGCCGTCCGGTTCGCAAGAAGGACGCCGCTGGCAAGCCAGCTCGACATGGCAAGCCGGTGCGCAAGGGTGCCAAGGAAGTTGACGCCGTGGACGGGAAGCCCGCAGCTGCTTCTGCTGCCAAGCCTGCTGGCCCTGGGCCGAAGCGCGAGTTGACCAAGGCCCCCGTCCGCAAGCAGAGCAGCAAGCAGAAGGCTGCCGAACAGGGCAGCCATCGCACCGGCCCGGTGACCTTCACGAAACAGTCGGTTGCCGAACTGCGCAAGGTCAAGTGGCCCACCGGCGACGAGCTGGGCCAGTACTTCCTCGTCGTCCTTGTTTTCGTTCTGCTCATCATCGCTTACGTCAGTGGCTTGGACGTCCTCTTCGGATGGATCATCATCAAGCTCTTTGGCAACTGACGATCACATTGGAGAATTGATCTGTGACTGACAGCCCCCATTTCAGCGAGAACGACGACGTCGAGATCAACCTCGACGTGTTAACCCCTGACGAGACCGAGAAGAAGGACGACCAGGTCGACATTGACCTCGGAGATCTCGGCGAGGAGGACTCCGCCAAGGAGCCTGAGATTAACCTCGACTTCGGTGACGACAAGTCCGAGGAAGCCTCGGATGACGACATCGCCCGTAACCTCGGTATCGGCCAGGCTGCCGACGACGAGGAGAAGTCCGACGAGGACGAGCCAGCCGATGCCGGCAACCAGGACGCCGTCGACGCCGCCATTGAGGAGTTGCGCGACGAACTGTCCTCGAAGTTCGGCGAGTGGTACGTGCTGCACACCTACTCCGGCATGGAGAACAAGGTGAAGCAGAACCTCGACGCCCGCGTGCAGAACTTCAACATGGAGGACTACATCTTCGAGACGGTCGTCCCCACCGAAGAGGTCGTCGAGATCCGTAACGGCACCCGCCGCACGATCACCAGGGTGTACCTGCCCGGTTATGTGCTGGTGCGCATGGACCTGACCGACGACTCGTGGGGCATTGCGCGTCACACCCCGTCGGTGACCGGGTTCGTCGGTCAGTCGACCACCCCGATCCCACTGACCTTCGACGAGGTCGTCACGATGCTGACGCCGTCGGTCGTCGCCAAGGTCGCCCACGAGAACGCCGACAAGGCCCCCTCGCCCAAGGCCAAGCCGAAGGTCGAGGTCGCTGATTACGAGGTCGGCGAGTCGGTGCAGATCACCGATGGTCCCTTCGCCGGCGTCCCGGCTCAGATCACCGAGATCAACACCAACAACCAGCGTGTCAAGGCCTTGGTCGAGATCCTCGGACGTTCCACCCCGGTGGATCTCGAGTTCAACCAGATCGAGAAGATCTGAGAATTTTTCGATTCTCTACGCGAGCCGGACCGTGATGGGTTCGGCTCGCGTCGTCTTTCGGCTGGCCGAGCACCGGTGTGATGCCTGCTGGTCACACCGACGCCCCCTTGATTTTGGACCCACCGGCCGAGTCGCTTAGACTTGATCGGTGCGTCTGTGTCCGGATGCTCGTCACGCCCGGACTCGCACTGGCGGTATCAACCGATGCCGTCACGACCGAAAGAAGGACCCATCAATGCCTGCTAAGAAGAAAGTAGCGGCTCTCGTCAAGGTCGCTCTCCAGGCTGGACAGGCCACCCCGGCCCCGCCAGTCGGTACCGCTCTTGGTCCCCATGGTGTCAACATCATGGAGTTCTGCAAGGCCTACAACGCTCAGACCGAGGGACAGCGCGGAAACGTCGTCCCGGTTGAGATCACCATCTACGAGGACCGCACCTTCAGCTTCGTCCTCAAGACCCCGCCGGCTGCTGAGCTCATCAAGAAGGCTGCCGGAATCAAGAAGGGCACCGAGAACCCGCTCACCCACAAGGTCGGCAAGATCACCAAGGATCAGGCCCGCGAGATCGCCGAGACCAAGATGCCTGACCTCAATGCCAACGACGTCGAGGCCGCCATGAAGATCGTGGCCGGCACCGCCCGCTCCATGGGCGTCGAGGTCGAGGCCTGAAGCTCACAACCCACAGACAGTTCTTGTGGAGGGGCACGCGCTGCCCTCACCACACCTGGTGAAAGGAACCAGACATGAAGCGCAGTAAGGCATATCGCGCAGCCGCTGAGAAGGTGAACTTCGACCAGCTCTACTCCCCGGAGGAGGGTCTGGCCATAGTCACATCCGGTGCGTCGGCAAAGTTCGACGAGACCGTCGACGTGGCCATCCGTCTCGGCGTCGACCCCAAGAAGGCCGACCAGATGGTTCGCGGTACCGTCAACCTTCCCAACGGCACTGGCAAGACGGCACGGGTCCTCGTCTTCGCCACCGGTGAGAAGGCCGAGGCCGCCCGTGCTGCGGGCGCCGACGAGGTCGGTGACGACGACCTCATCGCGAAGGTCCAGGGCGGATACCTGGACTTCGACTCCGTGGTCGCCACCCCGGACATGATGGGCAAGGTCGGTCGTCTGGGCCGCGTCCTCGGTCCCCGCGGCCTGATGCCGAACCCCAAGACCGGCACCGTCACCATGGACGTTGCCAAGGCCGTCTCTGACATCAAGGGTGGCAAGATCGAGTTCCGTACCGATCGTTACGCCAACCTCCACTTCCTCATCGGGAAGGTGTCCTTCGGGTCGGAGAAGCTGGCTGAGAACTACTACGCTGCTCTCGACGAGATCCTGCGTCTCAAGCCGAACTCCGCCAAGGGTCGTTACCTGCGCAAGGTGACCGTCTCCTCGACGATGGGTCCGGGCGTGCAGATCGATCCTGCCTCCGCTCGCGTCGCTGAGTGACGAACTGACTGACGACGGCCCCTGCAGCCATGGTGCTGCGGGGGCCGTTCTGTGATGTCAGGGGATCACTCAAAGGACCAGATGCGGACAACATCTGCACCAACTCCGTCTTCGGGGCTGACTGGTACGTCGGCGTCCGTGACCTGGACGAGGCCTTCCCCCGCACGGCATGGGTGATGCCGAGAGTGGTTGGCCCGTGTCGCTGGTGCGGGCAACGGGGGCCTTCCGCTCAATTTGGTCTACCGCTCTCCGTCAGTTACGCTGTACAAGTTGCCGTAGACCGCTGGCCGGGTTTCCCGCCAAGCACCCGGAGTGACGGATGGCCCGCGCAGGTGAACGCCGAGATGCTCTGCTACCCCGTCGTGCGCCTGTGCACCGGGGTTTTCTTTTGTCCTCCCTGCGGCTCCGGTGCTGACAGCCCAGCTGCCAGCATGACGTACGAGAAGTGGGAAGGAGACCCAATGGCTAGGCCTGACAAGGTCGCCGCGGTCGCTGAGCTGAAGGAGAAGTTCTCCTCGGCCGACGCCACCGTGCTGACCGAGTACCGCGGTCTCTCCGTGTCGGCGCTCAAGGATCTGCGCCGTTCACTGGGGAGTGACGCCACCTATGCCGTTGCGAAGAACACCCTGACCCGCATTGCCGCCAAGGAGGCGGGTATCGAGGGACTTGACGAGCAGCTCGTCGGCCCCACCGCCCTCGCCTTCATCAACGGTGACGTGGCCTCCGTGGCTAAGGGTTTGAAGAACTTCGCAAAGGACAACCCGCTCCTGGTCATCAAGGGCGGCGTGATGGACGGCAACGTCCTCGACGCCGACCAGGTCAAGAAGCTTGCCGATCTCGAGTCCCGTGAGGTCCTCCTCGCCAAGCTCGCCGGTGGCCTCAAAGCCAACCTCACGAAGGCCGCTGTGGTCTTCAACGCCCTGCCGTCCAAGGCCGCCCGCGGCCTCGGCGCCCTGCAGGAGAAGGCTGCTGCTGATCCGTCCGTGATCGGTGGAGCTGGAGAGGCTTCCGACCAGGAGCCCAAGACAACCGAGACCCCTGAGGCGTCCGCCGCCCAGGACAACACCAACGAGTGAAAGGACGCCCATCATGGCGAAGCTCAGCAACGAAGAGCTCCTTGACGCTTTCAAGGAGATGACCCTCATCGAGCTCTCCGAGTTCGTGAAGCAGTTCGAGGAGACCTTCGACGTCTCCGCTGCCGCCCCCGTGGCTGTCGCCGCTGCTGCCGGTGCTCCGGCTGCCGGTGGCGAGGCCGCTGCCACTGAGGACGAGAAGGACGAGTTCGACGTCATCCTCGAGTCGGCCGGCGACAAGAAGATCCAGGTCATCAAGGAGGTCCGTGGCCTCACCAGCCTGGGTCTGAAGGACGCCAAGGACCTCGTCGAGGGCGCTCCGAAGCCCGTCCTCGAGAAGGCCAAGAAGGAAGACGCCGAGAAGGCCAAGGAGGCTCTCGAGGCCGCCGGTGCCACCGTCACCCTCAAGTGACCCGGTGAGGGCCGCCCGAAGTGGCGACTGAAAAACTTTGCGCCGCCCCCTTGTGGGGCGGCGCAATCGTATTTTAGTCTTCTCCCTGACCGAGATGGGATGTATTCCCAACAAGCTGACCGATGCTCCGGCTCAGGGAGCTTCGGTGATGTCTATAAGCGATGGCGGGACAATGCGAAAGACCATTATTGGAGGGCTTGCTACAGAGCTGTCCTGGCGATGAGCGCAGCAGTGATGCCGATGGCTCAAGCCAGCGAGCCTCCGGTTATCGGCAGCGAGCCCATGAGGATGGTGCCGTCTGGGGCGATGCCGTGCAATCCGGCTGGAGCACCGGTCGAAGTGGCCAGGACCGGGACCATATCGACGCAGGGGCAGGTGTTTCCGGCATGCGCTGGGGGCGGATCGGTTGTTTTGCCCATGCGATTGGTGGTCCCTGGCAAAGTTAATCGAGTGGACGTTGGTAAGTTCTCGGTCAAGGTTAAGGGGCGGACAGCTTACCAAGAGCCCAAGAAGCAGTACTGGATTGACAAGGACACCGCTGGCCACGGTGGCAGCGCGTGGAAAGTCAAAAAGGGTGATCCACGTGGTAAGTCTGACCTCGTGGTGTCTGTTACCGCGAGCGGTGTTCCACTACGCGGGAAAATGATCGCGATTGCGGGGTGACGTCATGACCGGGACAAGGATTGAGCAATGGCCTTGGGCTGGTGGCCCTGAGGTTGACTGGCTGCGCGGGTCTGGTGTCTGTGGGGCTGATCCCATTGGGGTGGTCACTGCTGGTGGCCGAGATCTTGTCGTCCTTGGCCCGCTGGACGACTGGCGGTCCAGCGACGGAAATCTGGGCTGTGGGGGAGTCCTGCTGGGTGGGGAAGGGCCGATCCTCGTCGTGTGGGACAAATCCGGTGTGCGGGTCCTACCGTCCGGGTGCCCGGCCCTGCCGTGGCTGGTCGTCGAACCCGAGGGGGAGCTCGCGGAGATACTGGCAGCCCTCATCCGTGCCGTGCCGAGTCAGTGGTGCCAGGAGTCCTCCGAGGACCTGCCCGAGAACCAGGGTTCGGTCACCCTCCCCGAGGATCCCGAGTGGGCCGGTGCCCATCTACCGATCCCGGTTCCGCAAGGAGCCCCGGCAGAATACCTGCTGGTCGTCGGTCGTCGAGGCGGCAGCGTCGTCATGCGCGAATGTGCTGGCATCTGTGATGACTGGTGGCAGGACCCCGCTGATCTGGAGGCCGTCGACTGCGTTCCCGAGGGGATTGGCCTACCGGAGGGTTGGAATGGTGTGACCTTGGGTCGGACCCACGTCGGCCATCCCACCCTCGTCACCGAGGACGTGGCTGGGGCCAAGATCTTGTGTGGGGAAGTGGCCGGTGATCCGGTGGCTGAGATCGTCAACGGCCAGTTGCGTCGCCTCCGTGCCCCGGCGCTACCAACCTGTGCACTGCTCACCGTCAGGTCCACCGCTGAGGGCCGGGCACAACTGGACCCCGGTGCGACTCTCATCGTCACTGACGCCGAAATCCTTGCTGGGTGGGGAAGTACGGCTCGTCCTCATCGCTCCTTGCATCATCTCAGTGCGGAGGGTGACCACCTCGTCATCATCGACCATGGCCCATTGCTGCCGGCACATCGCCCGGCTGACCGGGCCCAGGAGTACCACAGTGCCACCGTGGTACGCCGCGAAAGAGGGGACGCACCGATCACAACGACCCTGTGGTGGGCTCCGGGCGACGACACACCCCGCCAGGTCGGGAATAACTGTTTGGCTGGTCATGTGATCGAAGGGTGGTATCACCCGTTCGTCGGAACGCCGGTCGATCCGTTGCTCCTCGGGCTGTGGCGAGAACTCGTCGGGTGAGCCCCTCGTCTTCCTCCGATGGCTGGGTCGCCCTGATTGTGGTTGCATTATTTGTGATAATGTCGTAGACTCATTCCTTGCACCATAGCCAGCGATCGCCCATGCTTGACATGGGCGGTTTGTCATGCCCCCAGGCCGGCCGACGGGTCGGTTGTAGGAGTTCTCGGAAGGACCGCACATTGGCCGCCACGCGCACTGCGTCGAAGAACACCAACGCCATTTCGCCCCAGTCGGGACGAATCTCATTCGCCAAGATTCACGAGCCGTTGGAGGTTCCCAACCTTCTCGACTTGCAGGTTGAGTCGTTCAACTGGCTTGTTGGCAACGAGATATGGCAGTCCCATGTGGACGCCGCCCTTGCAGAGGGACGCACCGATATCAACACCAAGTCCGGCCTCGAGGAGATCTTTGAGGAGATCTCCCCGATCGAGGACTACTCCCAGACGATGTCCTTGTCTTTCCGGGATCATCGTTTCGAGGATCCCAAGCACAGCGTCGACGAGTGCAAGGATCGCGACACCACCTACGCGGCCCCGCTGTTCGTGACCGCGGAGTTCATGAATAACGAGACCGAGGAGATCAAGTCCCAGACGGTCTTCATCGGTGACTTCCCGCTCATGACCTCGAAGGGCACCTTCATCATCAACGGCACCGAGCGTGTCGTCGTCTCCCAGCTGGTGCGTTCCCCGGGTGTCTACTTCGAGAAGACCGCCGACAAGACCTCCGACAAGGATATCTTCACGTGCAAGGTGATTCCGTCGCGTGGCGCTTGGCTCGAGTTCGAGATTGACAAGCGCGACACCGTCGGAGTTCGTCTGGACCGTAAGCGCAAGCAGAACGTCACCGTTTTCCTCAAGGCCCTCGGCTGGACCGCTGACCGCATCCTCGAGGAGTTCGGCGACTACGAGTCGATCCGTCAGACCCTCGAGAAGGATCACGGCGTCGAAACTCAGGATCAGGCGCTGCTGGACATCTACAAGAAGCTGCGTCCTGGCGAGCCGCCGTCCCGTGACGCCGCCCAGCAGCTGCTCGAGAATTACTACTTCAACCCGAAGCGCTACGATCTGGCCAAGGTTGGTCGTTACAAGATCAACAAGAAGCTCGGTCTGTCCCTGCCGTTCGACCAACAGGTGCTGACGATCGACGACATCGTCGCGGCGATCCACTACGTGTGCGCCCTGCACGAGGGCACCGAAATGCTCCCGCGCGAGGGACGCGACGACATCGTCGTCGAGGCCGACGACATCGACCATTTCGGCAACCGCCGTCTGCGCACCGTCGGCGAGCTCATCCAGAATCAGCTGCGTACCGGTCTTGGTCGGATGGAGCGTGTCGTGCGTGACCGCATGACCACCCAGGACATCGAGGCCATCACCCCGCAGACCCTGATCAACATCCGTCCGGTGACAGCCGCGATCAAGGAATTCTTCGGAACATCCCAGCTGTCGCAGTTCATGGACCAGAACAACCCGCTGGCCGAGATGACCCACAAGCGTCGTCTGTCGGCCCTGGGACCCGGCGGTCTGTCCCGTGACCGCGCCGGCATGGAGGTTCGAGACGTCCACCCGTCGCACTACGGTCGTATGTGCCCGATTGAGACCCCTGAGGGTCCGAACATCGGTCTGATTGGTTCGCTGGCCTCCTTCGCCCGCGTCAACGCCTTCGGCTTCATCGAGACCCCGTACCGTAAGGTCATCGACGGGCAGGTCACCGACCAGGTCGTCTACCTGACCGCGGACGAGGAGGATCGTCACGTCATCGCCCAGGCCAACGCCAAGGTCGATGACGACGGCCGTTTCGTCAATGATCGCGTCCTGGTGCGCCAACGTCATGGCGAGGCCGACGAGGTCCCGAACTCCGAGGTCGACTACATGGACGTCTCCCCGCGCCAGATGGTGTCGGTGGCGTCCGCCCTCATCCCGTTCCTCGAGCACGACGATGCCTCCCGAGCCCTCATGGGCGCCAACATGCAGCGTCAGGCCGTGCCGCTGGTGCGTACCGAGGCTCCGTTCGTCGGAACCGGTATGGAGTACCGCTGTGCGGTTGACGTCGGTGACGTCACCCTCGCCGAGAAGGCAGGTTCGGTCCTGTCGGTGAGCGCTGACCTCATCGACATCGCCTGCGACGACGGCACCTACCAGACCTACAAGCTGGAGAAGTTCCGTCGCTCCAACGCCGGTACCTGTATCAACCAGCGTCCGCTGGTCACGGTGGGGCAGCGTGTCGAGGTCGGTACCCCGCTTGCTGACGGCCCGTCGACGGACAAGGGCGAGCTCGCTCTCGGCCGCAACATGCTGGCCGCCTTCATGCCGTGGCAGGGCCTCAACTACGAGGACGCCATCATCCTGTCCCAGCGCATCGTCTCCGACGACGTCCTCACCTCGATCCACATCGAGGAGCACGAGGTCGACGCCCGTGACACCAAGTTGGGCGCTGAGGAGATCACGCGGGACATCCCGAACGTCTCCGAGGACATGCTGGCCAACCTGGACGAGAACGGCATCGTGCGCATCGGAGCCGAGGTCGGTACCGGCGACATCCTCGTCGGCAAGGTCACCCCGAAGGGCGAGACCGAGCTGACTCCTGAGGAGCGTCTGCTGCGCGCCATCTTCGGTGAGAAGGCCCGCGAGGTCCGCGACACCTCCCTCAAGGTTCCCCACGGTGAGGAGGGCACCGTCATCGGCGTGCGCGTGTTTGACGCCGAGAACGGTGACGAGCTGGCCCCCGGAGTCAACCAGATGGTTCGCGTCTACGTCGCTCAGAAGCGCAAGATCTCGATCGGTGACAAGCTCGCCGGACGTCACGGTAACAAGGGTGTCATCTCGAAGATCCTGCCCGTCGAGGACATGCCGTTCCTGCCGGACGGCACCCCGGTTGACATCATCCTCAACCCACTGGGTGTGCCTTCCCGTATGAACGTCGGTCAGGTGCTCGAGATGCACCTCGGTTGGATCGCCCACTCCGGCTGGGACATCACCCAAGCCGAGGGCGACTGGGCCGAGCGTCTGCGCGAGGTCGGTCTCATCGACGTCCCCGAGGAGTCCCGTCTGGCCACCCCGGTCTTCGACGGTGCCACGGAGGAGGAGATCACCGGTCTGTTGCAGTACGGTCACCCGACCCGCGACGGCGACATGCTCGTCGACGCCGACGGCAAGGCCACCCTCTTCGACGGTCGTACCGGCGACCCCTTCCCGTCCAAGGTGGGTGTCGGCTACATGTACATGCTGAAGCTGCACCACTTGGTCGACGACAAGATCCACGCCCGTTCCACCGGTCCGTACTCGATGATCACCCAGCAGCCCCTTGGTGGTAAGGCCCAGTTTGGTGGTCAGCGATTCGGCGAGATGGAGGTGTGGGCCATGGAGGCCTACGGCGCCGCCTGGGCGCTGCAGGAGCTGCTCACCATCAAGTCCGATGACGTTCCCGGCCGTGTCAAGGTCTACGAGGCGATCGTCAAGGGCGAGAGCATCCCGGAGCCGGGCATCCCCGAGTCCTTCAAGGTACTCGTCAAGGAGATGAAGTCGCTCTGCCTGAACGTGGAGGTGCTCAATTCGGAGGGCCAGGAGATCGATCTGCGCACCTCCGACGAGGACACCCGGTCCGGTCTGGGTATCGACATCGGGCGTCGCCCCGGTGCCGACAACGCCATGGCCGACTGACCTGCCCATTCTGCCGGGGCGACGACGTCGCCCCGGTCCCTGAACACAGTCCGTTTGACGGGGGTGGGGACGGGCCCGGACAACCCGCCCCACACAGACACCCCGACTGGAACCCCTCCTGACGAGGAGGGGCTACCACCCACCCAGGTGGGGGAAAGAGAACAATCGTGCTGGACACCAACTACTACGACCGGTTGCAGATCGGCCTGGCCACGGCCGACCAGATCCGTGCGTGGAGCCACGGCGAGGTCAAGAAGCCCGAGACCATCAACTACCGCACCCTCAAGCCCGAGCGTGACGGCCTCTTCTGCGAGAAGATCTTCGGCCCGACCCGTGACTGGGAGTGCTACTGCGGCAAGTACAAGCGCGTCCGCTTCAAGGGCATCATCTGTGAGCGCTGTGGCGTCGAGGTGACCCGTTCCAACGTGCGTCGTGAGCGCATGGGACACATCGAGCTGGTCGCCCCGGTGACCCACATCTGGTACTTCAAGGGAGTTCCCTCCCGTCTGGGTTACCTGCTCGACATTGCCCCAAAGGACCTCGAGAAGGTCATCTACTTCGCGGCCTACATGATCACCGCCGTCGATGAGGAGGCTCGCCACCGCGACCTGCCGTCGTTGGAGGCCAAGGTGCAGACCGAGCGCTCCCGCATGGAGCAGCGTCGTGACTCCGAGCTGGAGGCCCGCCGGGTCAAGCTCGAGGAGGACATGGCTCAGCTCGAGGCCGACGGTGCCAAGGCTGACACCCGTCGCAAGGTCAAGGACGGCGCCGAGAAGGAGCTCAAGCACATCGAGACTCGGGCCCAACGCCAGATCGATCGTCTCGACGCCGTGTGGGATCGCTTCAAGAACCTCAAGGTTCAGGACCTTGAGGGTGACGAGATCCTCTACCGCGAGATGAAGTCGCGCTTCGGCAAGTACTTCGAGGGTTCGATGGGCGCCGAGGCGATCAAGCGTCGTCTCCACGACTTCGACCTCGCCGCCGAGTCCGAGAAGCTGCGCGAGATCATCAAGACCGGCCGCGGCCAGAAGAAGACCCGCGCCCTCAAGCGCCTCAAGGTCGTGCAGGCCTTCCTCGAGTCCGGCAACTCGCCGGAGGGCATGGTCCTGGACTGCGTCCCGGTCATCCCGCCGGATCTGCGCCCGATGGTGCAGCTCGACGGTGGCCGCTTCGCCACCTCGGACCTGAACGACCTCTACCGTCGCGTCATCAACCGAAACAACCGCCTCAAGAGGCTGGTTGACCTCGGCGCCCCGGAGATCATCGTCAACAACGAGAAGCGCATGCTCCAGGAGTCCGTCGACTCGCTGTTCGACAACGGTCGCCGTGGGCGTCCGGTGAGTGGCCCGGGCAACCGTCCGCTCAAGTCGCTGTCCGACATGCTCAAGGGCAAGCAAGGTCGTTTCCGTCAGAACCTGCTCGGTAAGCGAGTCGATTACTCCGGCCGTTCGGTCATCGTCGTGGGCCCGCAGCTCAAGATGCACCAGTGCGGTCTGCCGAAGGCCATGGCCCTAGAACTGTTCAAGCCCTTCGTCATGAAGCGTCTGGCCGACCTCGAGCACGCCCAGAACGTCAAGTCCGCCAAGCGCATGGTCGAGCGCCAGCGTCCCGTGGTGTGGGACGTCCTCGAGGAGGTCATCAAGGAGCACCCGGTTCTGCTGAACCGTGCACCTACCCTGCACCGTCTGGGTATCCAGGCCTTCGAGCCCCAGCTCATCGAGGGCAAGGCCATCCAGCTTCACCCGCTTGTCTGCTCGGCCTTCAACGCTGACTTCGACGGTGACCAGATGGCTGTGCACCTGCCGCTGAGCCCTGAGGCCCAGGCCGAGGCCCGCGTCCTGATGCTGTCGACGAACAACATCCTCAAACCGGCTGACGGTCGCCCGGTCGCCCTGCCCTCGCACGAGATGATCATCGGCGCCTACTACCTGACGATGGCCCTTGACGGCCTCAAGGGTGAGGGACGTGCTTTCTCCTCGCTGGCCGAGGCAATCATGGCCCATGATCTCGGCGAGCTCGAGATCGGTGCCAAGATCAAGCTGCGTCTCAAGGGCGTCGTGCCGCCGCACGGCGAGACGGTTCGCGCTGACGGCTCCGTCATCCTCGACACCACCCTGGGACAGGCCCTGTTCAACGAGGTGCTGCCGGACGACTACCCGTATGTCGACTACCTCGTCGGCAAGAAGCAGATTGGCAAGATTGTCAACGACCTCAGCGAGCGGATGACCCAGCTCGAGGTGGCCCACGTCCTCGACAACCTCAAGAACATCGGCTACAAGTGGGGTTCGCTGTCCGGCGTGACCGTCTCCATCGGCGACGTCCAGACCCCGCCGACCAAGCCGGAGATTCTGGCGGGGTACGAGGCTCGCGCCGCCAAGGTCGACCGAGAGTACGACCGTGGTGCCGTGACCGAGGAGGAGCGTCGTCAGGATCTCATCCAGATCTGGACCGAGGCCACTGCTGAGCTGACCTCCGCCATGGAGGCCAACTTCACCCAGACCAACCCGGTTCACATGATGGTCGACTCGGGCGCTCGAGGCAGTATGACCCAGATGCGTCAGATCGCCGCTATGCGCGGTCTGGTGGCTGACCCGAAGGGTGACATCATTCCTCGTCCGATCAAGTCCAACTTCCGCGAGGGCCTGACGGTTCTGGAGTACTTCATCTCCACTCACGGTGGTCGTAAGGGACAGGCTGACACCGCTCTGCGTACCGCTGACTCCGGTTACCTGACTCGTCGTCTGGTCGACGTGTCCCAGGACGTCATCGTCCGCGAGGAGGACTGTGGCACCACCCGTGGCATGCCCAAGACCATTGCTGTCGACGCCGGCAACGGCAACTTGGTGCGCGCCGAGGGGCTGGACACCGCGGTGTACGCCCGATGCCTGGCTGCCGACGCCCTCGACGCCAATGGCAATGTCGTGGTGGCGGCCAACTCCGATCTCGGTGACGAGGAGATCTCCAAGCTCATCGCTGCTGGTATCTCGCAGATCAAGGTGCGTTCGGTGCTCACCTGCACTGCAGCCCAGGGCTGCTGCGCTCGTTGCTACGGACGTTCACTGTCGACCGGTCACCTGGTTGACGTCGGTGAGGCCGTCGGCATCATCGCTGCTCAGTCGATTGGTGAGCCTGGCACCCAGCTGACGATGCGTACCTTCCACACCGGTGGTGTCGCTGGTGACGACATCACCCAGGGTCTTCCCCGTGTCGTCGAGCTCTTCGAGGCCCGTAGCCCGAAGGGCAAGTCGCCGCTGGCCGAGGCCGCTGGTGTCATCCGCATCGACGAGTCCGACAACCGTCGCAAGCTCGTCCTGGTACGTGACGACGGCGAGGAGGACGTGGAGTACGTGCTGCCGCGCCGTGCCCGTCTCGAGTTCGACCTCGACGGCACTCACCGTGTCATTCGTGACGGAGTGCGGGTTGCCGCAGGTGAGCAGCTCATGGGTGGCACCGCCGACCCGCAGGACGTGCTGCGTATCTCCGGTGTTCGCCGGGTGCAGGAGTACCTCGTCAAGGAGGTTCAGAAGGTCTACAACACCCAGGGCGCTGGCATCCACGAGAAGCACATCGAGATTGTCATTCGCCAGATGCTTCGCCGCATCACCGTCATCGAGTCCGGTGACACCCAGATGATGCCTGGAGAGCTGGTGGACCGTAACTCCTACGAAAACGCCAACCGCAAGGCTGTCGCCGAGGGTGGTCGCCCGGCTGAGGGTCGTCCGGTGCTCATGGGCATCACGAAGGCCTCGCTGGCCACCGAGTCCTGGCTGTCGGCTGCCTCCTTCCAGGAGACGACGAAGGTGCTCACCGATGCCGCCATCAACGGCAAGACGGACACCTTGGTCGGCCTCAAGGAGAACGTCATCCTCGGTAAGCTCATCCCGGCCGGAACGGGCCTGGAGGTCTACCGCAACATGAGGGTGGAGCCGACCGCGGAAGCCAAGGCTGCTGCGTTCACGATGAACTACGACCCGTTCGACTACGACTTCGGTTCGGGGTCGGGCGCGGCTGTTCCGCTCGACGATCTGGATCTGGGTGATTTGAGCTGAGGCTAGGACCCGGCTGCGAAAGCCTCTCCTCCCCACGTGGGGAGGAGAGGCTTTTGTATGAGGCCTGAACGTCGGTCAGGGTGTCGTTGTCCTTGACATCGGTGTTATTGATCTCGACTTTGTCGAGGTGACGGGGCCGGGGAGGATCTCTGCATGTTCATGCGGGGGATCGGCAAGCTGCGATCTCCGCTGGCAAGGCCGTCGTTTATGGACCTGTGACTGACACCTGGGTTGCCGGTGGTCAGCATGGTGGTCAGTCGGCGGGGGCGTCGAGGGGCCAGGCTGCTGCCAAGTTTACTGATCAGCCGTCTGGAGCGCAGGCCGGATCGGTGCGCCGTTCGGTGGTACTACGACGGACTAGCGAGGCGTGATTGGAGGCGTAGACTGCGGTGGTACGCCTGCTAAGGTGCTTGCTGTGTTACGAGGGGATAGCGGGATGAAGCGAACAGTTCTGACAGGGATGGTTGCAGCATGCTTGGGACTGGCCGTTTTCGTAGGGACGGCTCCGGGGGCAAGTGCGCACCAGGTTGCTCCCGTTCCCGTTCCGACATCCCGGGCCACTGCGGATGCCCGCCCGACTCATCGTGCATCGGTGCATGTGAGTGTCGGCGTCAGCCTGCCGCCTCACCATCGGGGCATCGTGCCTCCGGAGATTCGTGGCGGCACCGTTTACCTGCCGAACGTCAGTGCTGGCCCCATCATCCTGCCGACCGTCAAGGGCGGCACCATCACCCTTCCCGACGTCAAGGGCGGCACCATCACCCTTCCCGACGTCAAGGGCGGCACCATCACCCTTCCCGACGTCAAGGGCGGCACCATCACCCTTCCCGACGTCAAGGGCGGCACCATCACCCTTCCCGACGTCAAGGGCGGCACCATCACCCTTCCCGACGTCAGTGGACGTCCCATCGTCCTGCCGAAGATTGAGGGTGGGACGGTGAGCATTCCGCCGATCGTCTTCCCCTCCATGCATGCCATGGGCAGCCTTCGCGTCAACGGAACGATCAGGGGACAGGTCAACGACAAGGGCCATGGCAACTTCCTGGCTGCGGGCGGCGTGGGTGCTCCTGTGTCTCGCCCGGTGGCCCTTCCTCGAACGGGTGCCTGAGGAGCTGCGGACGCAGCGCTTTTCATCTGTGGAGTTTGATTTCCATGGGGTTTCGTGGCGCCCCCGGTGCGCCTCCTCGCAGCGTCGCTGAGTTTGACCCCCTGAAACCCGGGAGATACGCTGTTAACGCGTGTCCGGTTCGACCGGATACTTGTGCGTGCCCTGGCATGGCGACAAACGACCACTCGAGTTGCTGCGAGAAGGTCTGCCCGTGCGGAGTTCGCACGGCACTCCCAATCTGCAGCGAGGGGCAGCGGTGATCCCGACGCAGCGATGGAGGGGTGCACAGCCAGGGAATTCCGAACCCACCAGACGGAAAGAGATACCAGCCGGTGCCTACAATCCAGCAGCTGGTCCGCAAGGGCCGCACTGACAAGATCAGCAAGAACAACACGCCTGCCCTCAAGGGCTCGCCGCAGCGTCGTGGCGTGTGCACCCGTGTGTACACCACGACGCCGAAGAAGCCGAACTCGGCTCTGCGAAAGGTCGCCCGTGTGCGCCTGTCGTCGGGCATCGAGGTCACGGCCTACATTCCCGGTGTCGGACACAACCTCCAGGAGCACTCGATGGTGCTCGTGCGTGGCGGTCGTGTGAAGGACCTCCCGGGTGTGCGTTACAAGATCGTCCGCGGCTCCCTCGACACCCAGGGTGTCAAGGGCCGCAAGCAGGCCCGTAGCCGTTACGGCGCCAAGAAGGAGAAGTGATCCATGCCTCGTAAGGGACCCGCGCCGAAGCGCCCAGTGATGGTCGATCCCGTCTACGGATCTCCTCTCGTCTCCCAGCTCGTGAGCAAGATCCTTCTCGACGGCAAGAAGACTGTCGCCCAGAACATCGTTTACACCGCCCTCGAGGGTTGCCGCGCCAAGACCAACACCGATCCGGTGCAGACCCTCAAGCGTGCGCTCGACAACATCAAGCCCTCCCTGGAGGTCAAGTCCCGTCGTGTCGGCGGTGCCACCTACCAGGTGCCGGTCGAGGTCAAGCCCGCTCGCCAGACCACCCTGGCCATGCGTTGGCTGGTTGCCTTCTCCCGTGAGCGTCGTGAGAAGACCATGGCTGAGCGTCTCATGAACGAGATCCTCGATGCCTCCAACGGCCTCGGTGCTTCCGTGAAGCGCCGTGAGGACACCCACAAGATGGCTGAGGCCAACCGCGCCTTCGCCCACTACCGCTGGTGATTGTTGGCCCCCTTCCCGTCGGGAAGGGGGCACCATCACGTCCAGCCCAGAAAGCCTCGCGGTTCACCGCAGGTTCATCTGCGTCGAGCATCATACGAAGACCACTAACTCCAAGATTTGAGGTCAAGAACAGTGGCCAAAATTGACCTGAACAAGGTTCGCAACATCGGCATCATGGCCCACATCGATGCCGGCAAGACGACGACGACCGAGCGCATCCTCTACTACACCGGTAAGTCGTACAAGATCGGTGAGGTCCACGACGGTGCCGCCACCATGGACTGGATGGAGCAGGAGCAGGAGCGCGGCATCACCATCACCTCCGCCGCGACCACCACCTTCTGGCACGACACCCAGATCAATATCATTGACACCCCCGGACACGTGGACTTCACCGTTGAGGTGGAGCGCTCCCTGCGTGTTCTTGACGGTGCTGTCGCCGTGTTCGACGGTGTCGCCGGCGTCGAGCCGCAGTCCATGACTGTGTGGCGTCAGGCCGCCAAGTACGGCGTTCCGCGCATCTGTTACGTGAACAAGCTTGACCGCACCGGTGCTTCCTTCGATCACTGTGTGCAGACCATCAAGGATCGTCTGCACGCCATCCCGGTCCTGTTGCAGCTGCCGATCGGTGCCGAGGACAAGTTCATGGGCATCGTTGACCTCGTCGAGATGAACGCCAAGACCTGGCGTGGCGAGACTGAGCTCGGGGCTCATTATGAGACCGAGGAGATCCCGGCCGACATGAAGGACGAGGTGGAGGCCGCTCGTGCCGAGATGCTCGAGACCGTCGCCGAGAACGACGAGGAGTTCATGGAGCTCTACCTCGAGGATCCGGACTCGGTGACCATCGACCAGCTCAAGGCCGCCATTCGTCGCGGTGTGCTGGCTTCCGCCTTCACCGCAGTCACCTGTGGCACCTCGTTCAAGAACAAGGGTGTGCAGCCGCTGCTCGACGCCATCGTCGACTACCTGCCTTCCCCGCTCGACGTCCCGGCCATCTCCGGCTTCAAGCCTGGTGACGAGTCCGTCGAACTGCAGCGTCGTCCCTCCGACGACGAGCCGCTGTCGATCCTGGCCTTCAAGATCGCCTCCGATCCCCACCTGGGTAAGCTGACCTTCGTGCGCGTCTACTCCGGTGTGCTGCACGCCGGTGACCAGGTGCTCAACGCCACCAAGGGCAAGAAGGAGCGCATCGGCAAGATCTACCAGATGCACGCCAACAAGCGTGAGGAGATCGAGAGCATCGGTGCTGGCATGATCTGCGCCGTCATGGGCCTCAAGGACACCACCACTGGTGAGACTCTCTGTGACCCGAGCAACCCGATCATCCTTGAGTCGATGACCTTCCCGGCTCCCGTGATCGAGCAGGCCATCGAGCCGAAGTCGAAGGCCGATCAGGAGAAGCTGTCGAACGCCATTCAGCGTCTCGTCGAGGAGGATCCGACCTTCCGCGTCCACACCGACGAGGAGACCGGCCAGACCATCGTCGCCGGTATGGGCGAGCTTCACCTGGACGTCTTCATCGACCGCATGAAGCGTGAGTTCCATGTGGAGGCCAATATCGGCAAGCCGCAGGTGGCCTACCGCGAGACCCTGCGCAAGCCGGTCGAGAAGTACGAGTACACGCACAAGAAGCAGACCGGTGGTTCTGGTCAGTTCGCCCGCGTCATCATCGCGATCGAGCCCCAGGAGCCTGGCTTCGGCTACGAGTTCGTCAACGCCGTCACCGGTGGTCGCGTCCCCAAGGAGTACATCCCGTCGGTCGACGCCGGTGTCCAGGAGTCGATGCAGTTCGGTGTTCTCGCCGGCTACCCGGTCGAGGATGTCAAGGTCACCCTGCTCGACGGCGCCTACCACGAGGTCGATTCCTCCGAGATGGCCTTCAAGATCGCCGGTTCGATGGCCTTCAAGGAGGCCGCTCGCAAGGCGAGCCCGGGTCTGCTCGAGCCGCTGATGGCCGTTGAGGTGACCACCCCCGAGGACTACCTCGGTACTGTCATCGGCGACCTCAACTCCCGTCGTGGCCAGATCCAGGAAATGGTCGAGGAACACGGAAACAAGGTCGTGCGCGCCCTGGTCCCGCTGTCCGAGATGTTCGGATACGTCGGTGACCTTCGCTCGAAGACCTCCGGACAGGCGACTTACTCGATGGAGTTCGACTCCTACGGCGAGTGCCCGTCCACCGTTGCTGATGAGATCATCGCCGCGGCCAACGGAGGCAAGTGAGCTCACTTTGCATGAACGTTTTGGCCCGGCTCCACAATGTGGGGCCGGGCCAAAACGTTATGAAAGCCCAAACAAGGCATACACATGTAATCACCTGTCTCAGATAGGGCTATACTTTTGCCGGAATTTGACATTGCGAACCGGGGATTGACGAATTCAAATCCCCTGTCATGAACTAAGGGGACCTCCATGGCGGATGAATCCGGTCACGGCAAGGAACAACACGGTCAGCTTTCTACCAGTAACCAATCCAACAACGCCTACGATTCCATTGATCCTTCGCAGACGGTGATCCGTCCAGCGTCGACGCCGACGCCGCAACCACCCTCGGGGCCGGAGATTCTCGCTGATGGTCGCAGCACTGGTCCGGCAGACCAGCCCGGGCGTCCTGACGGGGGCTTCGGACAGCTTGCTGCGGGTCCGGCGAGCGTGGTCGGAGAGCCTCAGAAACAGCCGCAGACGATGCCGCCGAATCCGCCACTCCCGAATCAGCTTCACCAGTCTGGGGGATTCCCGGGCCCTCAGGGAGGGCCCCGCTTTGATCAGCCCAATGGCCCTCGACCAGGCTGGAGGGGTGAGTGGCAGGCCCAGGGTCGTTCCGGTCCCTACGCCCCAGGCCCTCAGCCCGGGCAGCAGAGGGGTCGTCCGGGTGTCCAGCCTGGGCAGCAGAGCGTGCCCCAGCCTGGTACGGCGGCTGCTTACCCTGCCTATCCGGCGCAGGCTCCGGGCCAACGTTCCGGCGTCCAACCCGGCATGGTGCCGAACCCTGCGCACCCGGGCCCTTACCAGACGAGTCCGCAGCAAGGCGGGTACACCACCACGCAGCCCCTGCCGACCATGCCCGCCGCTGGTCAAGCGCCGATGATGCAGCAGCCCTATCAGGGGGCGCTTGCGGTACAACCATCTGGTAACTGGTTCGCTGACGCGTGGGGAGTACTCCGTCGGATCTGGAGAGGTGATGTCGTAGAGGCCTTTGATCTGGCCACGGCCTCCCGGAAGTTCTGGCTCTGGACTGGTCTTGCCCAGGCTGGATTTGCCGGTTTCGCCTTCGCCAACTTGATGTGGCGGGTGGCGTCCTCCATCGACAACGGGGCCGACCGCGTGACTCACGGCTTCCTTGGTTGGTTCGGTGCGGACGACCCCAGTCAGACCTATAACGTCACCGGATTCGAGTTCAGTTCGTGCGGTTCCCCCCAGATCGTGGAGGGCTTGCGGCTACGCGGCGTCCGGGACGGGCGTCGCGGTGGTCTGCTCGTAATTGACCGGTGACATCATGCCAGCGGCGCTGTGTCGGCGTTGGTGGTTGTAGAACCCGTAGGCCCAGTCGATGACGACGGCCCGGGCCTGGGCCCGGGTGTCGAACTCGTGCCGGGACAGGACTTCCCACTCCAGGGAAGAGAAGAACGCCTCGGCGGCGGCGTTGTCGAAGCACGAGCCGACCCGGCCCATCGACTGGCGGATCCCGAGGTCGGCGCAGAGCCGGGTGAACGAGGTCGCCGTGTAGGTCGAGCCCCTGTCGGTGTGGAAGATGACGCGGTTGGCCTCGTCCTCACGCCAGATCGCCTCCTTGCCGCCGCGAGCGGTGACGGCCATCCGGATCGCCGCGCACGCCAGGTCAGCGTCGGGGTGGGCGCTGGTCGCGGCCCGAGCAGCCGGCGCGAGTACAGGTCGATCACGGTGGCCAAGTACAGCTTGCCCTCGGCCGTGGGGATCTCGGTGATGTCGCCGACCCACTTGTAGTTGGGCGCCGGCGCGGTGAAGTCGCGACGCACCAGGTCCAGGACCTTGGGTGCGGTCCTGTCCTGCCTGGTCAGGCCGCTGCGGCGCTTGATCACGCGGGCCACCAGGCCCTGACGGCGCATCGACTCGGCGACCGTCTTCTCGCTGACCCGCCATCCGGCCTCGCGCAGGTCCTCGCGCAGGCGGGGCGATCCGTGCAGGCCCTTCGCCTTGCGGAACGCGACGGCCACGGCCCGGTCGACGGTGTCGCGCCGCCGGTCGGTGTCGGTGAACAGCCCGCTCGCGGCGCCCGGGCCGTCCGCGCGCTTGATCCACTTGTAGAACCACGCCTCGGAGACTCCGAGCAGCGCGCAGACGGTCGTGTGTGGCACGGCGTAGTTGGTCCTCTGGTCGGCGATGAAGCGTGCCACGCTCACTTCGTCGCCTCCTTCACCCACAGGACCACGGATCGCTTGAGGACATCGCGCTCCATCCGCAGCTCGGCGACCTCGGCGCGGAGCCGTTTCAGCTCCTCGTAGTCGTCCTTGGACAGCTCGCCATGACCTTCGCGTGCGGCACGAGCGCGTTGGACCCAGTTGCCCAGCGTGCCCTCGTTCACGCCCAGATCTCGAGCGACCTGCGTGATCGGCTTGTTCGTCTCCTCGACGATCCGGACCGCTCCCTCACGGAACTCCCGGTCGTACTTCTTGCGCTTCTCTGGCATCTCGATCCTCATTGTGGATGCCTCTACGCTCCGGGGGGAACCTCATTCGTGGCTGAAGGCGTTCTTCACCATGTTCCTGGCTGTCGCCGTGGTGTTCGCGGTACGTCCGCTCTTCATCAAGATGGTATACGCGTGGCGTCAGTCCAGGCAGACTTGGGAGGTCGCCTACACCGTCAACTCGGTCGCGACCCTATCCTCCACCTTCGTCGTCGCAGTCGTTAGCCTCCTGTGGTTTGTGCCCTCCGGGGCCCTGGTCCCGGTAGGGTTCGTGGTGCTGTGGGCGCTCGGCGCGATGTGCCAGTTCCTTGGTGAGTTACTCCTCTACACTGGCGTGAACAAGACCGGAGGATTCCCGCCATATTCCCGTTCCCCGCTCGTCCCGCACGTCATCGGGACTGGCTTTTACGTCGTAGTGGTTGCCCTACTCTGGCTGCTCTGCGCCGTAGTCAGCGGGGGGATCATGTCATCATGAGTCCGATGATGAGCGGGCGGCGTCTCAGCGCGCCAATGCGGCGTGGTGTCGTGGCACTGTGCGTGGCGATGGCCTTCGTGTTATCGGGATGCGGTGCCGTCATAGGTACAACGCTCAAAGTCAACGACGATGGTTCGGGTTCCCGGAGCTTGACGGTGACCTTCACCAATGACGATTCCGACGAAGCCAAGCAGGTGTTTGCCAAGCCGTTGAGCGTCTACGACACAAGTATCAAGAAGCATGTTCCCTCGCAGCTGACGTACAACGGCTTACACATGCAGGGAAAGTCGATGGTTGCCTCCTTCCAACTCGACTTTTCCAGTCCCCAGGACTACCTCACCAAGGTGCGCGCCATCATTGGCGGCTCCAAGGATCCGACGTCTGACATCCAGAACATCAACACCCCGTTGGTTAACGGAGTCGTCGGCAAGGAGAACTTCACGTCCCGGGATCTTCTTGAGTGGTTGCCGCAAGGTTTGGAACAGGACGGAATCGTTGATTCCGGCAACGTAGGGAACGTCCTCGACTCCGAGAACAACATGACGTTGACGATCGGAGGCAAGAACTTCACCTCGCAGACGCCGCTGGACGTCGAGCACGTGGCTGACAACGGTTTCGACCAGGTTGTCGTTCAGCTGAACTTCAAGAGCATGAAGGACGTCGGTGCCGTCGTCTGGTACTTCTCCGAGCAGGCCTGGGGTGCTGACAAAGAGAATAAGGTCAAAGCCTTCCTCGACCAGGCCACCAAAGATGGCAATGGTGAGGCCGCCGACGCCAAGAGTGACGACCTGCCCGAGGATGTGCGCCGACAGCTCTGGTCGACCTACCCAGTCGGCAAGAAGGTCACCATCAAGGCCGGCTCTCTGGAGGACGTCGACAAGAGGGTCGCTCAGGCTCTCGGCAACAAGTCTGGCAGTTTCAAGATCACCCCTGGACAGGCGAAGCAGAGCGACCCGAGCAGTGGGACACCAGCGTCATTCGTGATTCCGCTGTCCTTGACCGGTCAGGTCTCCTGCTCGGCCATCTGCTCCCGCGACGCTGGGGACCCGGTGATGGTGGTCACCCACCCGTCGCAATGGGTGGATGAGGACTCTTCTGCGCCATCGGACGAGGGCGAGACGAGCACTCAGATCATCAGGGGCAGCGCGCCTTTGAAGTTGGACGTGCCGCTGGAAACCAAGAAGACCAGCACAACGGTGCACCTGAACCCGGGGGGAGAGGTCTCGTACGAGGCCAATCTGACCTTCGACAATGCTGTCCTGGGGGACAACAAGGAGGAGGTCAAAACACTGCTTCGGGGAGGCGGGAACTGGTCGGTTGAGCAAAAAACTGACAAGAGCACCACCCGGTACACGGTCAAGGGGAGCGCCGACGACCCTCTCACCTTCAGCAAGAAGTACTCGGGAAGTGATTCTCCCCTGGTTGTAGAGAACGAACTGAAGCGGACGACGTTCAAGAACCACTGGATGATCGCCATTACCCCCTTAGCTTGGATGCCGAGGGGCGAACTCAAGGTCATTACCGATCACGGCAAGTTCGACGATGGCAGCTCTGAAAGGACGTGGACAACCGGCGAATCTACGGTGTTCAGCGCCCGTGCGAGTACCCTGCGGACCGGTCCTGTCGTTGCCGCGGTCGTCATCGGGGTTCTCATTGTCGCCGCCGCTGTTCTGGCCTACTTCAAGCGCGATGCTATTCGGGCACGGAGTAAGAAGCGTGCTGAGGCTGCGCGTCAGCGGGCTGCCCAGAACGGGCAGTACCGAATTCCTGTGCAGGGTCACACGCAGCAGAATCAGCAGCGGCCATCGCACCCCGGCGCCCCGGTGCCTCCGCCGCCGGGCGGATACCCGCCTGACCACAGTGGCGGTGGCCAGTGGACAGAAAACGATCTGCAATAGGCGCCCTTTCCTCCAGCGATGGAGGTGCCCGCTGCCACGTGGCGCGTCGGGTCATGGATCCGGCGTGCAGTCGTGGCGGCGGCTGGCGCATTGTGGCCAGCAGGAGGGAAAGACCTGGTTTGACTATCCCTGGGCACGTGCAGAATAATGAGACAAGTTCCCTGACCTCTGGTCGGGGGCCCGTCCAGAAACGTTCCTGGGAACCTCCCAGGAATATCCACATGACGCGTCCCGTGCACAAGCGGGCGACATTCCAGAAGGAGCCCCAGTGGCAAAGGCCAAGTTCGAGCGGACCAAGCCGCACTGCAACATCGGCACCATCGGACACATCGACCACGGCAAGACGACCCTCACCGCGGCGATCTCCAAGGTGCTGCACGACAAGTACCCGGAGCTGAACGAGGAGTCGCCGTTCGACCAGATCGACAAGGCTCCCGAGGAGCGTCAGCGCGGCATCACGATCTCGATCGCTCACATCGAGTACCAGACCGAGAATCGTCACTACGCTCACGTTGACTGCCCCGGTCACGCTGACTACGTCAAGAACATGATCACTGGTGCTGCCCAGATGGACGGCGCCATCCTCGTGGTCGCCGCCACCGACGGCCCGATGCCCCAGACTCGTGAGCACGTCCTGCTCGCCCGCCAGGTGGGCGTGCCGGCCATTGTCGTCGCCCTCAACAAGTGCGACATGGTCGACGACGAGGAGCTCATCGAGCTCGTCGAGATGGAGGTTCGCGAGCTGCTGACCTCGCAGGACTTCGACGGTGACAACTGCCCGGTCGTTCGCATCTCCGCCTTCCAGGCCCTCCAGGGTGACGAGAAGTGGACCCAGTCGATCCTCGACCTCATGGATGCCGTGGATGAGTACGTCCCGCAGCCTGAGCGTGACCTCGACAAGCCCTTCCTCATGCCGATTGAGGACGTCTTCACCATCACCGGTCGTGGCACCGTTGTCACCGGTCGTGTTGAGCGCGGCGTCGTCAAGACCAGCGAGGAGGTCGAGATCGTCGGTATCCACGACAAGATTCAGAAGACCACCGTCACCGGCGTCGAGATGTTCCGCAAGATCCTCGACGAGGGTCGCGCTGGTGAGAACGTCGGTGTTCTGCTCCGTGGCACCAAGAAGGAGGATGTCGTTCGCGGCATGGTCCTCTGCAAGCCCGGTTCCACCACCCCGCACACCGACTTCGAGGGCCAGGTCTACGTTCTGAAGAAGGATGAGGGTGGCCGTCACAAGCCGTTCTTCTCGCACTACAGCCCCCAGTTCTACTTCCGCACCACGGACGTGACTGGCACTGTTGAGCTCCCCGAGGGCACCGAGATGGTTATGCCTGGTGACAACACCGACATGACCGTCCGCCTGATCCACCCGATCGCCATGGAGGAGCAGCTCAAGTTCGCCATCCGTGAGGGCGGTCGCACCGTCGGTGCTGGTCGTGTCACCAAGATCATCAAGTGATGTGATCTGAGTTTTTGACGAGGTCCGTCCCCACGGGGGCGGACCTCGTTGCATGTCTGGGTACCGCTGGGAGATTCGGTGGCATGACGTGGATCAGCGGCGTCCGTCCATCCCTCCCTCATGCCAAGCCGTTCTTGCGCCAGTTTTGTCTCACCTGCGCCACCGTTTGCAGGCGCAGGTGAGACAAAACTGGCGCAACTGGCGTGAGGGACGGGCCCGTTCTCGTCCCCAGGGGCTCGCAGGAACCATCGCGCAACAGACTTCGACGGGCCTCTTTGTCACCGAGGAGCTGAGGTCTTGGGGATCGCTTTCGCGATGGCATCCATGGTGTGACGATCGCAGTGAATGCCGAGGACTGCCGACCAAATGGGGATGAATTCGCTGTGGTAGTTGTGCCCATGCCCACCAGGCGGAGTCGTCGACAAGGCCATGTCGGCCGTGACCTGCCAGAAACTCGACCATGGCGTCCACTGAATGTGGGGATTGACGTCGTCTCCAGCGCGCTCGCGCATCCAGTCGGGCTCTGACCAGATCATCTCGGGGGACCACCACGTCACCGGATCGGACGGGTGCTGTACATAGGCGATGCGTGTGTGGGCTGCCCAAGGAGGATAGGCGGCTCCCCAATGGTCGTGGTAGAGCTCGCCCGGATTACCCATGAACCTCACGATTCGGCCATCGTCGATCACGGGAACGATGGCGGGGGACCCCTCTCGTCGGTCCGCCTCCAAATCCTTCCAGATCGGCGTGAACCCGGGGGTTCCGACCCACACGGCGCCGTCAACCTTGGCGATCATGTCGTCGATGGATGGGAAGGCGGACTGACCACCGTAAGAACCCAGGGACACACCGCTCGTGTAGAGCCTCGGACGAGTTTCGGGGGCCAGGGTGGCCCAGTAGTCGTGGATGACGCTGAACAGGGCCTGGGCACCTTCTTTGGGCGATTCGCGGTCCAGGAGGAAGGCCCCGACGCTGCCCAGGTACGAGTACTGCATCGTGGCCGTCGCGCAGTCACCGCCGGTGAGATATTCCACGGCCGACACCGACCACTCCTCGATCCAGCCGGACCCGGTGCCGTTCTGGACGACGAGCACCTTGCGATTGAACGCCCCAGTACGGATGAGCTCGGCGAGAACGCCATTCGCCTCGGCGACGTAGTCACGACGGGAATTGAGTCCGGCGTAGACGCGGATGGGCTCCTTGGCCGACTGACCGGTGACCTTTTCGATCATGGCGGCGTCGGGGCCGTCAGTGACGGCGTCCTTGCCCTCCCGGCCCAGGCTGTCCCAGGTCTGAAGTGAGGCGGAGGACCCGGACCGAAGAGGCGACGTCGGGGGTTTTCGTCCGGCGGCCGTCTGCGCATTGGTCTCAGCCATGACGTGGGCAACACCGTTGGCCGTCGTCCTGACGATGACATTGTTCGTGGCCCAGAGCAGGAGTGAGATGCTCAGCACCACGACGACGATTGCCAGTACCGGCTGGGCGATGAGACGGTGCACGCCGGTGTACAGATTTCGGATGCCATGAGCGATGAGGCGGATGAGCAGTACCGTCGCGGTGAAAAGGATCAGCCCCGTGAACACGCCAGTGGTCTGCGCGACCCAGACCTTCCGTGGCAGACCGACTTCCTCTGAAACGTGCTTCTGCTGTCTCGTGCACCACACGAACATCCACAGCGATATCAGGGCGAGAATGGCGTACCAGCTACGTCGGATGCCCCGGACCGCGTGAGTTGAGATCATCACCTGCAAGCGCGTGATCTCAGCCAGCCACCGGGAAATCCGCCCGATGAGCCCTCCGACCCCATAGGCGAGAAGGGTCGACAACCACACGTTGACGGCCACCATCCACCAGGTCCGGGGGACTAAGGACGGTGTCAGGGCGGTCCACAGACCGAAAAGGGCGAAGACGAGGCCAGCAATGCTGGCACGGCGCAGCACCCTTGCCGGCCAACGTCGGTTGCCCAGCCGAGCCGGGAGTTCATGCCTGGGATCCCGTGGAACGATTTGGGTTGTCAGCGCTGCGTCCTTTCATTTGTCAGTGGTGGAGGTTGCCGTCTCCAGGTGCCACGGGACACTCTTCCACGTCGTGAGGACAAGAAGGGCCTCGGCCCACCAAGTCGGGTGGGCCGAGGCTCAACTGTTGTCGGAACCGGTCAGACGCCGGTGCGCGGCAACGTGGTCGGACGATCGCCGGAACCGGGCATGATGCCGTTGCCGGGCTTCGTGCCGTCGCCGAGCTTGGTACCGTTGCCGGGCTTGCCCGTGGCCGGCCAGGTCTCCCCAGTCGTGGTGAGGAACCAGTTGCGATCGAAGAAGTCCTTCGGATCGATGGTCTTCATCTTCGAGGCGGTGTCGATGAGCAGCTGACGGATCTCGAGGATCTCGTCCCAGACGACCGGGGCCTCCGCGACGTGCGGGTAGGCGCCGCCACCGCTCATGCGGTAGTTGTTGATGGCCAGGACGAACTTCTGGTCGTCGGTGACCGGCTTGCCCTGCCAGGACAGGCCCAGGATGCGCTTGCCCACCGGCTTGGAGACGTCGATGGAGTACTTGACGCCGGTGACGGCGTCGTAGTTGTAGTCCCACACCGGCTTGCCCTGGTAGTCAGCCTGGGTGTCGCCGCCCTCGCTGGCCGGAGCCGGGTTGACGATGGCGCCCTTCTTGACCTGCTTGAAGTACTTCGCGGAGTACTCCAGGTAGTCCTTGAGTTGTTTACCGGTGAGCAGGAGGCCTGCCAGTGTGTTGTCGAAGACGTACAGGCCGGCGATGTCCTTGATCTTGACATCGCCCTTCGGGAAGGCAGCGGTGCGTGAGAACGGCGAGACCTGGGCGATGACCGGAATACCGTCGTACTTGCCACCCTTGATCGCCTTGGCGACGGTGTCGGCCTCGACCTTGCCGATGAAGTCGAGGATCGGGGTGTCCTCAACCATCGAGCGCTCGGTGGTCAGCTTCGTCGTCGAGGTGGCGACGACCGAGTTGACGTACGTGACGGTGGCCTTGTGGCTGGCCTGCAGCTCGGGGTCAGAGGCGAACTCCTTGTCCTCCTCGACGTCACGGGTGTAACGCGGCTTCACGGCGACCTTGTCGTGGAGCACGGAGACCTTGCCGTCGGAGAAGTCGAGCGGGATCGTCACCTGGGAGACCGAACGGGCCCAGTAGTCGGGCTGGGTGATGACGACCTTGTGGCCCGAGATGCCGTCGATGATCTCGACCGGGTTGTCCTGGTGGGTGTGACCGATGACGACGAGGTCGACCTCGGGAACGGATTTAGCCAGGACGGTGGCATTGTTCTCCGGCAGACCCTTGTAGACCGGGGTGGCCTGGTCCTCCGACAGTCCGGCGTGGACGAGGACGACAACGACGTCAGCCCCTTCCTTGCGCAGCTTGACCGAGTACTTCGCAGCGGTCTTGACCGGGTCGGCGATGTCGACGTTGCCAGTGAGGTTCGCCTTGTCCCAGACCATCGAGCCAGGGGTGGTGACGGCGACGACGCCGACCTTGACCCGGTGGCCGTCGACGGTCTTGGTGAGCATGAGAGTGCCCTGGGTCAGCGGCTTGCCGGTCTTGAGGTCGATGACGTTGGCGCACAGCAGTGGGGCGTCGAGGTCGTTCTTGTAGCGGTTGAGTTCCTTGAGTCCGTAGTTGAACTCGTGGTTGCCGATGTTGGCCGCGTCATAACCAACGAGGTTGAATGCGCGGGCCATGACCTCGGTGCGGCCAAGTTTCTCGGGCTGCTTGGCAGAGAGGTAGGTCAGCGGGGTGCCCTGGATGGTGTCACCGTTGTCGAGCGTGACGACGGAGTCGGCCCCCTTCTCGGCGCGGACCTGCTTGACGATGGTGACCACTCGGCTCACGCCCAACGGAGCTGAGGACCGACCCTTGTCCGACGGCGGGTAGGGAGCGTCGGCGAAGTAGTCCCAGTCGTAGACGTGACCGTGGATGTCCGTGGTGGCGAGCACCGTCAGTGCTGCGGCACCGGCAGCAGAGCCTGCGGTGGCGGGAGCGGAAGACGTCGACGGCGACGCGAAGGAATTCCCGACGGCAGTCATCGCGAGCCCTGTCCCCAGGGTGCCGACCAGCACGGCGCGACGCGACAGGTTCGTACCAAGTGGGTTGTCATGCATGGATGGTGTCCTTCTAACGGGATGGGAAAGCGGTACCATCCTTGCCGAAAGAAGTGACGGACGGGTGACAATCTGATGGATTGCTGCCGTCAACAACACCTGTTCAGCCCTGACGCCTCTGCAGCTGGGCCCATTCGTCACGCAGACCAACGGTGCGGTGGAACACCGTGGTGTCCTGATCCGCCGCGAAGTACCCCAGCCGCTCGAACTGCACCACCTCGCCGGGGAGCACCTCGGCCAGGGCCGGTTCGGCCATGACGTTGGTGAGGGTCTCGCGCGAGTTCGGGTTGAGGTCGTCGAGGGCCTCGCCGCTCTCCGATCCGGGAATCTCGGCGGTGAAGAGACGGTCATAGAGGTTCGCGGTCACCGGCACGGCGTGGGCGGCGGACACCCAGTGCATCGTCGACTTCACCTTGCGACCGTCGGGGGCGGTGCCGCCGCGGGACTCCGGGTCATAGCTGGCGTGAACCTCGGTGATGGTGCCGTCAGGGTCCTTGACGACGTCAGTGGCCGTCACCAGGTAGGCACCACGCAGACGCACCTCGCGACCGGGGGAGAGACGGAAGAACTTGCGGGGCGGGTCCTCGCGGAAGTCGTCGGCTTCGATCCACAGCTCACCGGTGAAGGGGACGCGCCGGGCGCCGTCATCAGGATTCTCCGGGTTGTTGACGAGCTCGAACCATTCGACGACCGGGTTGCCGTTCTCGTCAGTAGGCCAGCCGTCGAGGACCAGTTTGAGCGGGTGCAGGACGGCCATGCGGCGCTGCGTGGTGGCGTTGAGCTCGCGGCGCACGAAGGACTCGAACTCCTCGATGGCCTTCACGGAATTGTTCTTGGTGGTACCGACGGCCTGGCAGAAGGCACGGATGGCGGCAGCCGGGTAGCCGCGACGACGCATCCCGCGCAGGGTGGGCATGCGGGGGTCGTCCCAACCGTCGACGACGCCGTCGGTCACCAGGGACTTGAGGCGACGCTTCGAGGTGATGGTGTGGGTCAGTTCGAGACGGGCGAACTCGCGCTGCTTGGGGGCCGGGGCGTCGAGCGGCACATGGGCGAGGAACCAGTCGTAGAGGGGTCGGTGGCTGTTGAATTCCAGGGAACACAGCGAATGGGTCACACCCTCTATGGCGTCGGACTGACCGTGGGCCCAGTCGTAGGTGGGGTAGATGCACCACGTAGTGGCGGTCGAGTGATGGGCCTGGTGGCGGATGCGGTACATGATGGGGTCACGAAGCCACATGTTCTCCGCCTGCATGTCGATCTTGGCGCGCAGACAGCGGGAGCCGTCGGGGAACTCGCCGTTGCGCATCCGCTCGAGCAGATCGAGGGATTCCGCTGCGGGACGGTCGCGGTAGGGGCTCTCGATGCCCGGCTTGCCGTAGCCGCCCTTCTGCTCGCGAATCGTCTCGGGGGGCTGGTCGTCGACGTAGGCCAGGTCCTCGCGGATGAGGTACTGGGCCCACTCGTACAACTTGTCGAAGTAGTCGGAGGCGTGGACGACGTGGGCGGGGGAGTACCCGAGCCACTCGATGTCCTCGATGATCGACTGGACGTACTCAACCTCCTCGGTGCCCGGGTTGGTGTCGTCCAGACGCAGGTTGCAGATGCCGCCGAAGTCCTCCGCGACGCCGAAGTCAGTGACGATGGCCTTGGCGTGGCCAATGTGCAGGTAGCCATTGGGCTCGGGTGGGAATCGGGTCTGGACCCGTCCTCCATAGGTGCCCTGCTCGTTGTCCGCGCGAATGACCTGATGAATGAAGTCCGAGCCGGACTCGGCCGAGGTTCCAATGGGTTCTGCCATGGCGGGAACCTTACCGGAGTCTGTCGGTACTTCCCGATAGACTCCGAGGCATCATGACTGAGTTGCATCCCGCGCGCACACGCGTCGCCCCCTCGCCCACCGGAGACCCTCACGTCGGTACGGCCTACATGGCGTTGTTCGACAAGGCTTGGGCCCAGCGCACCGGCGGCCAGTTCGTGCTGCGCATCGAGGACACCGACCGCAACCGTCTGGTGGAGGGTTCGGAGGAACAAATCTACGAGACCCTCGACTGGCTGGGTCTGTCCCCCGACGAGTCGCCGCGGGTCGGTGGACCGTACGAACCGTACCGGCAGTCTGAGCGTTTGGACACCTACAAGCCGCTCGTCGACAAGCTCATCGAGTCTGGTCACGCCTACCGTTGCTGGTGCTCCCAGGAGAGGCTCAAGGCACTGCGCGAGGAGCGCGCGGCCGCGAAGTCCTCGGACACCGGTTACGACCGCATGTGTCTGGGCATGTCCAAGGAGGAGCGGGCCAAGCTGCCGGGTTTCACCGAGACACCCGTCGTGCGCATGCTCATCCCTGAGGACGTCGAGCTGGAGTTCGACGATCTCATTCGCGGCAAGGTCCACGCCCCACGTCCCGATGACCAGGTCATCCTCAAGGCCGACGGATTCCCGACGTACCACATGGCCGTCGTCGTCGACGACCATCTCATGGGCATCGACACCGTCGTTCGTGGTGAGGAGTGGATCTCCTCGACGCCGAAGCACCTGTTGCTCTACAAGTGGCTGGGTTGGGAGGTGCCGAGGTTCGCGCACATGCCACTGCTGCGCAACACCGACAAGTCCAAGATCTCCAAGCGCAAGAACCCGGCTGCTCGGTTGATGTGGTTCCGTGAACAGGGTTACCTGCCCGAGGCGCTGCGCAACTTCTTGCAGCTGCTGGCATACCCGACGATCGCCGAGGGCCAGGAGATGGAGGACCTCGACTCCTTCGTGTCCCGCTTCGACTGGGCGAGCGTCTCCACCGGCGGGCCGGTTTTCGACGTCACCAAACTTGACTGGCTCAACGGCCAGTACATCCGCAGTCTTGACGCCGAGGACCTCACCGATCGCGTGCTCGAGTACGCCGATCGCACCGGACAGGCCCAGGAGGTGCTCGGTCGTGATCTGACGAGTGAGGACCGTGAGATCATCCACGCCGCCATGCCACTCATTCGTGAGCGTCTGGTGCTGCTGTCGGAGGCACTGCCGAAGCTGGCATTCCTGCTGATCGACGACGATGCCCTGGTCTTCGACGGGGATTCCGTGGCCAAGCTCAAGGCAGGAGCCGACGAGATTCAGCACGCGTCCACCGAGGTCCTCAAGGGTCTTGACGACTTCTCCGCCGATGCCATCCAGGCTGCGCTGCGCACCAAACTCTGCGACGAGATGGGTATCAAGCCGCGTCTCGCCTTCGCCCCGATCCGCGTCGCCGTCACCGGTTCGCGGGTGTCCCCGCCACTGTTCGAGGCCATGGAGATCCTCGGCAAGGAGTCGACCCTTCGTCGTATGGAGCGGTTCTGCGCCGAGCTGGATTCCAAGTGATCGGAATTCTTCAGGGAGAAGGGTGCGTCTGAGGTGATCTCGGATGCACCCTCTTTTTCAGACGGTGTTGAGAACGTCGCGCAGTGAGTCGACCAGCGCATCAATGTGTGCATCGGTATGTGCAGCGGTCAGGCACACCCGCAGGATCGCCTCGCCCCTGGGGACTGCCGGGTAGCGGATGGCGCCGATCATGAGTCCCCGTCGTCCCAACTCCTCTTGCGCCGCGACGGCACGATCCTCGGGACCCACCGGAACCCTGATGATCGGACCGAGATCATTGGCTGCAGGGGCGGGAATGAGCCCGGCTTCGAAGAGTGCACGGCGCGCGCGGGCCACAGTGGTCTGGAGCCTCTGGACGGGAGAGACGTCAGTTCGTAGTTGATGCACGGATGCCGCCACGGCTGCTACGACGGCGGGGGAGGGGGCGCTGGAGAACACGTATCCTCGAGCGCAGTTTCGAATCAGTGTTGCCAGAGTCTCGCAGACGCAGACGAAACCGCCCTCGACGCCCAGGGCCTTGCTGGCCGTTCCCAGCAGGATGTCCGGTCGCAGTTCCTGGGGCAAACCTTCGGTGACGCCACGCCCGGTGGGCCCGACAGTGCCTATCCCGTGGGCGTCGTCAACGATGGTCAAGGCGCCGTGACGACGTGCGATCCGGGCGAGGTCAGCAATGGGAGCGACGTCACCTCCCATGGAGTAGACCCCCTCCGTGAGCACGATGGCTCTTTCGGTGGTGACGTGATCAAGGGCATGGTCGACGGCATCGAGGTCAGCATGAGGGACGACGACCGTGCGCGCCCGAGCCAACCGGCACCCGTCGATGAGGCTGGCATGGTTATCCGCATCGGAGACGACGGTGACGTCAGGACCTGCCAACAGCTGCATGGTCGCGACATTTGCCTGGTAGCCGCTGGCCATGAGGACTGCCTGGGGATACCCCAACCAGGTGGCGATCTCATGTTCAGCATGGTGGTGTGCCACCGAGGTTCCTGTCGTGAGGCGTGAGCCACCAGAACTGCATCCCAGCTCACTGACGACGTTGATCATGGCCTCCTGGACGGCCGGCTCCGTGGACATGCCGAGGTAATCAGAGGACGAGAACAGCAGGGCAGGACCGTCGGTGGTAACGGCGTCAGGAAGCTGAGACGACGAGAAGGTGCGTGGATGGCGCTCGAGTCCGGAAGCCCGCCACGAGTCGAGACGGGATCGAATGTGGTCATGCCAGGACGCGGTGGTGCGAGTACTGGGAGAGTGGGTGGCAGGTCCGATGAGAACGGGGTGATTCTCCAACCAGTCCGTGATCATGGCGGGATCTGCGTACGAGGTGTCGACAAGAATGACGCGCCCCCCGTTGGGGTCACCATCGGCCTTGACGTTCGTCACCGTTGTGTACACCCCGTCGGCGCAGACATAGCCACGGGTGTAATGGGGATCGTCGGAGATGCAGAGTTCCGCGAGGACTCCGGGTGCAGCAGCAACCTTGCTCGCGAGGAGGACCGCTTCATGGTGGTGCCTCTTGTGAGCCAAGGATGTTCCCGGGGTAGATTCCGTGAGATCCCCGAATCGAGTCACACGAACGCCACGTAAGGGATCGGTTTCCAACCGTCGTCCGCTGCCCACCTCGACCATGGCGGCCCCACGCATCGTTGGTCCGGCGGTGAGAATGCGCATGACCTGCTCCGGGTTGGGCACGAATCGGGACAAGACGTCAAGGAAGTGGTGATGTGCGGAGTCGATGTCGATACATTCGTTGATGTCTGCGGGCAGGATAGGGATGACAGCGGGATCGACGTCGAGCTGATCCAGGCTGAGTCGCACCTGCCGAGCCTCGACGGTGTGACCAGGGGAGAGCGCGCGATGGGTGAGCCCCGTCAACGTCTGCCCGATCATGTTCGGAGACACCAGCGACTCGGCTCCGCTGACGTGGTACGGCTCCCCGTCGAGGACTCCGGTCGCGCGCATCCGCACACTCCACCAAGGCGTGGCAGTAGGTGTTTGCGATGGATCTGACATGATGACTCCTCGGCGTTGGCGACCGCTCAATATTGAACACCATTCAATTCCCGGGGTCCGGAGAGGGCCGTCATTCCGATTTGCCTTGCTGGTTCATCGGTGACACACTGTACAAGTTGCTCCGAACGGGGCTGCAGTGCGTCACGCTCGTGACCCCTGAGGTCGAGCCCGGCCACTGAAGTCCGACGGCAGAGGTGTCACCACCAAGGTGAGTCCGCTGCCGGGCCCACGGGAGCGGGTCAGCATCGGAAGCCGGCAGACAAATCCACAGTGTTCACGGGGTCCTTGATGACTGGTGAGCGGTGGGCGTCCTGCGGCTTGTGATGCGCGACACGCCCGAGCGCGTGGGTCGGGGAGGGGTGATGTGACCTCCCGGTTTTCACACCAGTTGGAAACCGTCAGGTTGGGACCAATGAGGAGTTCGCTCCTCACGCCGGAACCCTCTGGGCGTACCGGACTCCCATGTCAGGGAATCTTGGACGCGGCAGAGACGAGTAGAAGGAACAACTGTGGCGGGACAAAAGATCCGCATCAGGCTGCGGGCCTACGACCACGAGGTCATCGACTCGTCGGCGCGCAAGATCGTCGACACGGTGACCCGCACGGGTGCCAAGGTCGCCGGCCCGGTGCCGCTGCCGACCGAGAAGAACGTTTTCTGTGTGATCCGTTCGCCCCACAAGTACAAGGACAGCCGCGAGCACTTTGAGATGCGCACCCACAAGCGGCTCATCGACATTCTCGAGCCGACCCCGAAGACGGTCGATTCGCTTATGCGTCTCGATCTGCCGGCCGGTGTCGACATCGAGATCAAGCTTCCGTGAGGTTGAGCACCATGACCAATGAACGCACTGTCAAGGGCGTGCTGGGCACCAAGCTCGGCATGACCCAGCTGTGGGACGAGCACAACAAGCTCGTTCCTGTGACCGTCATCCAGGCCGGGCCGTGTGTCGTCACCCAGGTGCGCACCCCCGAGACCGATGGCTACTCCGCCGTCCAGCTTGGCATCGGAGCCGTCAAGGCCAAGAAGGTCACCAAGCCGGAGGCCGGCCACTTCGAGAAGGCCGGCGTGACCCCTCGACGTCACCTCGTCGAGTTGCGTACCGCCGATGCCTCTGAGTACACCCTGGGCCAGGAGATCACCGCTGACGTGTTCTCCGAGTCCGATTTCGTCGACGTCACCGGCACCAGCAAGGGCAAGGGCACCGCTGGCGTCATGAAGCGTCACGGCTTCGGCGGCCTGCGTGCCACCCACGGTGTGCACCGCAAGCACCGCTCGCCGGGCTCCATCGGCGGCTGCTCGACGCCAGGCAAGGTCATCAAGGGCCTCCGCATGGCTGGCCGCATGGGTGCCGAGCGTGTGACTGTCCAGAACCTGCAGGTTCACTCCGTCGACGCCGAGCGTGGGATCATGCTGGTCCGTGGCGCCGTTCCCGGCCCGAAGGGGTCCCTGCTCGTCGTCCGCAGCGCCGCCAAGAAGGCCGCCAAGAATGGGGATGCCGCATGAATGAGACCAAGACCATCGACGTCCTTGACGTCAAGGGCAAGAAGGCCGGATCGGCTGAGCTTCCCGGTGACGTCTTCGACGCGAACACCAACATTCCGCTGATCCATCAGGTCGTCATCGCCCAGCTCGCGGCTGCTCGTCAGGGCACCCACGCCACGAAGACTCGTGGCCTGGTCTCCGGTGGTGGCAAGAAGCCGTGGCGCCAGAAGGGCACCGGTCGTGCCCGTCAGGGTTCGACCCGTGCACCACAGTGGGTCGGTGGCGGCACCGTTCACGGTCCGCAGCCGCGCTCCTACGCTCAGCGCACCCCCAAGAAGATGGTGGCTGCTGCTCTGCGTGGCGCTCTGTCCGACATGGCTCGCGACAATCGCATCTTCGTCGTGACCTCCCTGGTTGACGGTGACAAGCCCTCGACCAAGCAGGCCAAGGCCGTCCTCTCCGGTCTCGCCGAGCTCCGCAAGGTGCTCGTCGTCTTGGATCGCAGCGAGGAGGTCGCCTGGCTGTCCGTGCGCAACCTCAACGGGGTCCACGTCCTGGCCGCCGATCAGCTCAACACCTACGACGTCGTCAACGCGCGGACCATCGTGTTCAGCCAGGCCGGACTTGACGCCTTCGTCGGTGCTCGCAGCGCCAGCACCCAGGCCCTGGCCGCTGAGCCAGAGGTCCCGGAGACCAACGTTGCGGACCAGCATCCCTACGGTGAGGACTCCTTCCGCGGAGACAACCCGCCGGCCGGATTCGACATCAAGGGCAATGAGGACTCCAAGAAGTTCCACGCCCCGACGTCGCCCTGGTACGGACGCACCATCGCTGAGGTGTGGTTCCGTTCCGCCGAGGCTGCTGAGGCCGCTGGCTTCGTCAACGCCGTCAAGTCTGACTCCGACAAGGAGGACGCCAAGTGAGCGAGCTGAAGATCCGAGATCCCCGGGACATCATCCTCGCCCCGGTCGTCTCCGAGAAGAGTTACAGCCTGCTCGACCAGAACACCTACACGTTCCTGGTCAAGCCGACTGCCAACAAGACCGAGATCAAGATCGCGATCGAGCAGATCTTCGGTGTGAAGGTCACCTCGGTTAACACGATGAACCGCAAGGGCAAGGCACGCCGTACCCGCTTCGGCATGGGCAAGCGTCCCGACACCAAGCGCGCCATCGTGACCGTCGCCGAGGGTGATCGCATCGACATCTTCACCGGCCCGGTCGCCTGAGCCGCGAGAGAAGGAACGAAGTACCAATGGGTATCCGCAAGCACAAGCCCACCACTCCGGGCCGTCGCGGCTCGAGCGTGTCGGACTTCGTCGAGCTCACCCGCTCGACCCCTGAGAAGTCCCTGCTCGTTGCCAAGCCCAAGACCGGTGGACGCAACAACACTGGCCGCATCACCACCCGCCACATCGGCGGTGGACACAAGCAGGCCTACCGCATCATCGACTTCAAGCGTTACGACAAGGACGGCGTGCCGGCCAAGGTCGCTCACATCGAGTACGACCCGAACCGCACTGCTCGCATTGCCCTGCTCCATTACGCCGACGGTGAGAAGCGTTACATCATCGCCCCCGATGGCGTCAGCCAGGGAACCGTCGTGGTGTCCGGCCCCGAGGCCGACATCAAGCCGGGCAACAACCTGCCGCTGCGCAACATCCCGGTCGGTACCACGGTTCACGCCGTGGAGCTGCGTCCGGGTGGTGGCGCCAAGATGGGTCGCTCCGCCGGTGCGTCGGTGCAGCTGGTCGCCCGCGAAGGCAAGTACGCCACCCTGCGCCTCCCCTCTGGTGAGATGCGCATGGTGGACATCCGTTGCCGCGCCACCATCGGCGAGGTCGGCAACGCCGAGCAGACCAACATCAACTGGGGCAAGGCCGGCCGTAACCGCTGGAAGGGCATCCGCCCGACCGTCCGTGGTGTGGTCATGAACCCGATCGACCACCCGCATGGTGGTGGCGAGGGTCGTACCTCTGGTGGTCGTCACCCGGTGAGCCCCTGGGGCAAGCCCGAGGGTCGTACCCGTAACAAGAACAAGGCGAGCAGCCGTCTCATCGTGCGTCGCCGCAAGTCCGGCAAGAAGCGCTGATTGGGAGTCTGAGACATGCCACGCAGTCTGAAGAAGGGCCCCTTCGTCGACGAGCATCTGGCCAAGAAGGTCACTGCCCAGAACGAGGCGGGCACGCACAACGTCATCAAGACCTGGTCGCGTCGATCGATGGTTACCCCCGACATGATCGGGCACACCATCGGCGTGCACGACGGTCGCAAGCACGTCCCGGTTTTCGTGACCGAGTCGATGGTCGGGCACAAGTTCGGAGAGTTCGCCCCGACCAGAACCTTCAAGGGTCACGTGAAGGACGACAAGAAGGCGCGCAGGCGCTGACGAGAGGGATCTGATTCATGAGCAACACTGAGAGGCCCAGCCGTCGCGCCGCCCTGCTCGGCGATCGCCCCGGCTCGTACGCCATCGCGCGTCACGTCCGGATGAGCGCCAGCAAGTGTCGTCGCGTCGTCGACCTGGTTCGCGGGATGGACGCCGCTGATGCGGTGGCCATGCTGAAGTTCCAGCCGCAGGCCGCGGCTGAGCCGGTTCGCAAGGTCATCGCCTCGGCCATGGCCAACGCCGAGCAGACCGAGGGTCTGCGCGCCGAAGACCTGTACATCTCGCAGGCCTTCGTCGACGAGGGCGTCACCATGCGCCGCATCCGTCCCCGCGCCAAGGGATCCGCCAGCCGAATCCTGAAGCGCTCCGCCCACATCACCGTGGTTGTCGAGCCCAAGGACGCCCGTCCGGCCCCCAAGAAGGCCAAGAAGGGTCGCCCGGCGGCTGCAGCCAAGTCCGAGACCGAGAAGGGAGCCTGACATGGGCCAGAAAATCAACCCCCATGGTTTTCGTCTCGGTGTGACGACCGATCACAAGACCCGCTGGTACGCCGAGAAGCAGTACGCCGAGCTCGTGGGTGAGGACGTCAAGATCCGGGAGTGGCTCCACAAGAACCTGGAGCGCGCCGGTATTTCGTCCATCGAGATCGAGCGTCGCTCCGAGCGCGTGACCATCTTCCTCTACGCCGCCCGCCCGGGCATCGTCATCGGGCGCAATGGCGCCGAGGCCGAGCGCGTGCGCGGTGAGCTGGAGAAGCTCACCGGCAAGCAGATTCAGCTGAACATCCTCGAGGTCAAGAACCCCGAGACCGATGCCCAGCTGGTCGCCCAGGGAATCGCCGAGCAGCTCGCTGCTCGTGTCGCCTTCCGTCGCGCCATGCGCAAGGCTCAGCAGTCCGCCATGAACGCAGGCGCGCTTGGTATCCGTATCAAGTGCTCCGGTCGTCTGGGCGGTGCCGAGATGAGCCGTTCCGAGGGTTACCGCGAAGGCCGTGTGCCGCTGCACACCCTGCGCGCTGACATCGACTATGGCTTCTTCGAGGCCCGCACCACCTTCGGCCGCATCGGTGTCAAGGTGTGGATCTACAAGGGCGACGTCACCGGCACCCGTGCCGAGCGCGCTGCCCAGAAGGCTGCTCGCCAGGCCGCCCAGGGCGGTCGCGGTGGACGCGGTGGCAACCGCCGTGGTCGGGGCGATCGTCCCGACCGTCGCGGTGGACGTCGTCGCGCCGAGGCCGCCAAGCAGCAGTCCGCCGAGACCCCGGCCCCGCAGACCGAGAACGCAGGAGCCTGACATGTTGATTCCTCGTCGAGTGAAGTACCGCAAGCAGCACCATCCCAAGCGGACTGGCGCTGCCAAGGGCGGCACCCAGCTGGCCTTTGGTGACTACGGCATCCAGGCCACCGAGGGTGGGTACCTGACCAACCGTCAGATCGAGGCCGCTCGTATCGCCATGACCCGCTACATCAAGCGTGGTGGAAAGGTGTGGATCAATGTCTACCCGGACCGCCCGATGACCAAACACCCCGCCGAGTCCCGTATGGGTTCCGGTAAGGGCACGCCTGAGTGGTGGATCGCCAACATCAAGCCCGGACGAGTTCTCTTCGAGCTGTCGGGTGTGCCGGAGGACGTGGCCCGCGAGGCCATGCGTCTGGCCATCCACAAGCTGCCGATGAAGGCTCGTTTCATCTCCCGTGAAGGCGGTGACAACTGATGCCCAAGCTTTCTGCTGCTGAGCTGCGCCAGCTTTCGGGTGAAGAGTTGCGCAACAAGGTTCGCGAACTCAAGGAGGAGCTGTTCGGGCTGCGTTTCCAGTCGGCGACCGGCCAGCTCGAGAACACGGCTCGCCTGCGTGAGGTCCGCAAGGACATCGCCCGCGTCTACACCGTGCTCCAGGAGCGCAACCTCAACATCGTCGATGATCCCGACGCTGCCAATCCCGAGAACGATAAGGAGGCCTGAGCATGAGCGAGAACACCGCTGAGCGGACGACCCGCCGCAAGGTCCGTGAGGGACTGGTCGTGTCCGACAAGATGGACAAGACGATCACCGTCCTGGTCGAGGACCGTGTCAAGCACCCGCTGTACGGCAAGGTCATGACCAAGTCTGTGCGCCTCAAGGCCCACGACGAGAAGAACGAAGCCGGCATGGGAGACCGCGTGCGGATCATGGAGACCCGTCCGCTGTCCGCCACCAAGCGCTGGCGTCTGCTCGAGATCGTCGAGAAGGCCAAGTGACCCACTGGTGAGCTGATCACCAGGTTTTGCTGCAAGGCGACCCATCCGAGAGGGTGGGTCGCCTTGTTGTGTTTGTGGTCGCCGGGGAGTGGGCGCGTGTGGGAGTGCGGCCGCGGCACGGATGCGCGTCACGTGACTGACGTGAGCCAGTTCTCCATGAAGCCCCGAGCCAGTTGCGCCAGGTATGCGCAGTTGCGCCACCTCTGGCCTTTTGCGCCGTCGTTGTTTACCTGCGCCACCTGTGCCCAGTTGCGCCGCGGTTGACCACCTGCGCCATTCCTGTTCACTTGCGACAGGCGGGTGACGGCTTGGTCTTCTGTAGCGTCAGTGACCGGCGTCCCGTTGCGCCGCCTCCGATTATCTGCGCCACTGTCGCGCACCTGCGCCTCGGCTCCCTTCTCGACCCGCGCCGTTGGTGAGCAGTTGCGCCTCTGTAGCGCGTCCGGGCGAAGCGGTTGCCGACGTGAGGCCATCAGTTGCGCCATGGTTGTGCAGTTGCGCCGGGCAAAGACGGCGCAACTGCACGTCCAAGGCGCAGGTGGCGTGGACTGGCGCGATGACGTCGTCAGAACGACCGGCTCCGATGGCCCCCCGGTAGCCGTTGTTTCACCCCGCCTGCGGCCCAGCAGCACGCTTCGCGCGGTCCAGGGCACGAAGAATGCGCTGCGCCGAACCATCGGTAGTGGCGAGGTCCTTGACGGTAAAACGAAGTACCGTCCAACCGGCGTCGACGATCCCAGCCTCCCGCTTCTTCTCGGCGATGATAACGTCCTGGACGCTCTGGCCAGGTTTCAACAGAGAGCCGTACTTGGTCCGACCGTCATATTCAGCCAGGACGCGTTCGTCCGGCCATGCGAAGTCTCCTCGGCCCAAAAACTGGCCGGTTGAGTTCCGGATCACGAACTGCGGTACTGGTTGCGGCACGCCTACGCAGTGCCATTTCGCGCGTATGAGTGATTCTCCGGGACTCTCGATCCTGCCATCGGCAAACGCCACAACTTGACGCGCATGGCCCAACCCGCGAGGCCGACCGCATGTTTCCAACACATCAGCGAGTACCTGCGGATCCGCGCCGAGACGTAGCGCCGCATCGGCCGTCATCAGTCCGGTTTCAAAGCCGAATTCAGTGGCCATGTCGATGACGGTCCGTTCAAGGGTCGTTGTCCGGTGCCCGTCGATGACGACGACGTGCTCCGGTGGGAGCATTCGGCCGATCGTCGTCATGAGGCGTCGTCGGTGGCCGCCGCCGGGGCGCGGGTTCGTCACCCAGAGGTGGTCCAGGCCCTTCGAGGGCAAGGGAAGGGCGTGAACCGCGGACGCTGTCACGTGGCTGAGGGCCGAGGTTGGCGCGAGGAAGGAGGCTGCCGTGACGAGGTCCAACTGGTGTTGTCGTGCCGTCGTCTCGCCCGCGTTGGCCCATACTCCGGGGCGTAGTGGGATTAACCGTCCTTCGTTCACCTCTCGGGCGATTGCTCGTCGCGATGTCCCTGATGCGGCGAGTGAGGTCACGGTGTGAATTCTGCGATTGGTCGTCATGGAGGCAGTCAGCCACGGCGGAGACGAAAAAGGGGAGGGGCGAATTGCGAATCTGTGGACAACCTCGGGATTGTCGCGGTCATTGCAGGAATGCCATGGGAATCCTGCGCAAAATAGCCGAATGGGGCTCCGGGCTGTGGATAACTGCGACGTCAGGCACGTCGGCGGCGGGTCTGTCCGTGCAGCGTCATGTCACCAGCAGGTCGCGCCTTGGACGTGCAGTTGCGCCGTGTTTGCCCGGCGCAACTGCACAACCATGGCGCAACTGATGGCCTCACGTCGGCAACTGCCCGGCTCGGACGCGCAACGGAGGCGCAACTGCTTAACAATGGCGCAGGTTGAGCAGGGAGCCGAGGCGCAGGTGCGCGACAGTGGCGCAGGTGAGCAAGGGTGGCGCAGCTGGAGGAAGCCAGGAACCAGGCGCTGCGGGCCCCCAAGGAGGCCGTCTGAGGACCGGACATCCGGCGCCTTGCCATCCCGTGCACGCTGCCATCCGGCGGGGGAGCCAGACCACCGCCGTTACACCAGGTCGCCGTCAATTCGCTATCCCGGCTGAAGAGAGTTAAACTGCTCAAGTTGTCTTGCGACTGTGCCCACCTTCAAGCACAGTACGGAGCTTCCGACTCCACGGAGACGGAAGCCATCGTGCGCCGCCCGAGGGTGGCGGGACCTCTCGCGGACGACAGCCGCGTACCCCCTGAGGTACGGGTTGCCCCCTGGCAAAATCCAGGGGGTTCGTGTTCAACAGTCCTACCAGGCCCGGGAGGGAACCAGTGGGACAAAGGAGAAGACATGATCCAGCAGGAGACGCGACTCAAGGTCGCCGACAACACTGGTGCGAAGGAGCTCCTTTGCATCCGTGTTCTCGGTGGATCGAAGCGTCGCTACGCCTACCTCGGTGACACCATCGTGTGCACCGTCAAGGACGCCATCCCCGGCGGAAACGTAAAGAAGGGCGAGGTCGTCAAGGCCGTCGTTGTTCGCACTGTGAAGTCGCACCGCCGTCCCGACGGGTCCTACATCAAGTTCGACGAGAACGCCGCCGTGCTTCTCAAGAACGACGGGGAGCCTCGTGGTACCCGTATCTTCGGCCCCATCGCCCGCGAGCTGCGCGAGAAGAAGTTCATGCGTATCGTCTCGCTCGCCCCGGAGGTGATCTGAGTGAAGTCCCTCAACATCAAGAAGGGTGACCGCGTCAAGGTCATCGCCGGAAACGACAAGGGCACCATCGGTGAGGTTCTCTCGGTGGATCCGGCCCGTGAGCGCGTCGTCGTCGAGGGTGTGAACATTCGTAAGCACCATCGTCGCGACATGCCCACCCCGCAGGGCGGCACCACCAAGGGCGGAATTATCCAGTCCGAGGCCCCGATCCACGTCTCGAACGTCCAGCTCGTGACGAAGATCGACGGCAAGGACGTCGTGACCCGTGTCGGCTACCGTCGTGAGGACGTCACCAAGCGTCGTCCTGACGGCTCCGAGTACGCCGCTCAGCGCAGTGTCCGCTACCTCAAGAAGGAGGAGGCCAAGTGAGCACCGACACCTTCGCGCACGAGATGCCTCGTCTGAAGAAGCAGTACCGCGAGCAGATCCGTCCTGCCATGCAGGAGGAGTTCGACTACAAGAACCCCATGCTCATCCCCGGTCTCGAGAAGATCGTGGTGAACATGGGTGTTGGTGACGCCGCTCACGACTCCAAGGTCATGGACGGTGCCGTTCGCGACATCACCGCCATCACCGGCCAGAAGCCGCAGGTCACCAAGGCCCGCAAGTCCATCGCTCAGTTCAAGCTGCGTGAGGGACAGCCCATCGGTTGCCACGTCACCCTTCGTGGTGACCGCATGTGGGAGTTTGCTGACCGTCTGCTGACCCTGGCCCTGCCCCGTATCCGCGACTTCCGCGGACTCAACTCGAACCAGTTCGACGGCAAGGGCAACTACACGTTCGGCCTGTCCGAGCAGGTCATGTTCCTCGAGATTGACCAGGACAAGATCGACCGCGTCCGTGGCATGGACATCACCTTCGTGACCACCGCGCAGACGAACGAGGAGGGCAAGGCCCTGCTCAAGCACCTGGGATTCCCGTTCAAGGCGAAGGATGACTCGAAGAAGGCGAAGACCAAGCGCGGTCCCGCCTACTACGCCAAGAAGAAGAAGAAGTGAGGATCTGATGGCCAAGACAGCTCTGAAGGTCAAGGCGGCCCGCAAGCCCAAGTTCGGTGTCCGTGCTTACACCCGTTGCCAGCGCTGCGGTCGTCCGCACTCGGTGTACCGCAAGTTCGGCCTGTGCCGAATCTGCCTGCGCGAGATGGCCCACGCCGGTCAGCTCCCGGGTGTCACCAAGTCCTCCTGGTGACCAGCGCGCGTCCGTCAAGGATGCAGATCCATGGGCCCTACCAGGCCCCGGCGGGTTGGTAACCCGCCCCACAAACACCTGAACAACACAGAAGGTCCCCGAGCCGGACGCCCCAGGGGAGGACGGCAGCAGGGAAACCGTTGTGAGAAAGAGGCCAAACCAGCCATGACCATGACTGACCCGATCGCAGACATGCTGACCCGTCTGCGCAACGCCAACCAGGCGTACCACGACCAGACGTCGATGCCTCACTCGAAGATCAAGGCCGGAATCGCCGAGATCCTCAAGTCGGAGGGCTACATCGCCGACTACAAGGTCAACGAACCCAAGGAGGGCGAGGTCGCCAAGACCCTGACCCTCACCCTCAAGTATGGCGAGAGCCGTGAGCGTTCCATCGCTGGCGTTCGCCGTATCAGCAAGCCCGGACTTCGCGTCTACGCCAAGTCCACCGCCCTGCCTAAGGTGCTCGGCGGCCTGGGCATTGCCATCATCTCCACCTCTCAAGGGCTGCTCACTGACAAGCAGGCCCACGAGAAGTCCGTGGGCGGGGAAGTCCTCGCCTACGTGTGGTGACCGTCGACGAGACAGATAGGAGTAATCAATGTCGCGCATTGGCAGGCTTCCCATCGCCGTCCCGTCCGGTGTCGAGGTGAAGCTTGATGGGCAGGACGTGGAGGTGAAGGGTCCGAAGGGAACCCTGAACTTCACCGTTCGCGAGCCCATCACCGTGAGCAGGAATGATGAGGGAGAGATCCTCGTTGAGCGTCCGGACGACGAGCGTGAGAACCGCTCGCTGCACGGCCTCACCCGTACTCTCATTAACAACATGGTCATCGGTGTGACCGAGGGCTACGAGAAGAAGCTGGAGATCCAGGGCGTGGGTTACCGCGTGATGTCCAAGGGTCCCAAGCAGCTCGAGTTCAACCTTGGCTTCTCGCACCCGGTGATCGTTGACGCCCCGGAGGGAATCACCTTCGCCGTCGAGAACCCCACCAGGTTCTCGGTCCAGGGCATCGACAAGCAGGTCGTCGGCGAGACCGCGGCCAACATCCGCAAGATTCGCAAGCCGGAGCCCTACAAGGGCAAGGGTGTGCGTTACGAGGGCGAGAACGTCCGTCGCAAGGTTGGAAAGGCAGGTAAGTGACATGGCAAGCACCCTGACTGTTCGCAAGAGCCTGTCCGACCGCGCCAAGGCACGTGCTCGTCGCCAGGCCCGTGGTCGCAAGAAGATCTTCGGGACCGTCGAGCGTCCCCGCATGGTCGTGACCCGTTCGTCGAAGCACGTCTTCGTCCAGGTCATCGACGATGTTGCCGGAAACACCCTCGTGTCGGCTTCCACCATGGAGGCTGAGCTGCGCGAGATGTCCGGGGACAAGACCGCCAAGGCTGCCCGCGTTGGCACCATCATCGGTGAGCGCGCCAAGGCCGCTGGCATCGACAAGGTCGTCTTCGACAAGGCCGGGAACCAGTACCACGGGCGGATCGCCGCGCTGGCCGATGCGGCCCGCGAGGCCGGTCTCGACTTCTGACCCACGAAAGGCAAGTGAGCAACGATGAGTGGAACCCAGCGCCGCGGTGGCGGTGCAGGTGGTGAGCGTCGTGGCCGTGACAACCGTCGTGGCCAGAACGATCGCAACCGCAACCAGAATGAATATCTCGAGCGCGTCGTGGCGATCAACCGCGTCGCCAAGGTGGTCCAGGGTGGCCGTCGCTTCAGCTTCACGGCGCTGGTCGTCGTGGGCGACGGCGAGGGCACCGTGGGCGTCGGCTATGGCAAGGCCAAGGAGGTGCCCGCGGCCATCGCCAAGGGTGTCGAGGAGGCCAAGAAGCACTTCTTCAAGGTGCCGCTGGTTGGCCGTACCATCACCCACCCGGTGATTGGTGAGAAGGCTGCCGGCGTCGTCCTGCTGCGTCCGGCTTCCCCCGGTACCGGTGTCATCGCCGGCGGTTCGGCCCGCGCCGTTCTCGAGTGCGCCGGCGTGCAGGACGTGCTCGCCAAGTCCCTTGGCTCCTCCAACGCGATCAACGTGGTTCACGCCACCGTTGCCGCGCTGCAGCAGCTCGAGGAGCCCGAAGAGGTTGCCCGTCGCCGTGGCAAGTCCGTTGAGGAGGTCGCCCCGGCAGCCATGCTTCGTGCCCGCAAGGAGGCCGACGAGGCCGCTGCTGCCGCCCGCATGGAGGAGAAGGCAGGGGTCAACTGATGAGCAAGCTGAAGATCACCCAGATCAAGTCCGGCATCTCTACGAAGCCGAATCATCGCGAGACCCTGCGCAGCCTCGGACTGAAGCGCATCGGTGACACGGTCATCAAGGAGGACCGCCCGGAGTTCCGCGGCATGGTCCAGACCGTTCGTCACCTCGTCACCATGGAAGAGGTGGACTGACATGGCTATTGAGCTCCATGACCTCAAGCCCGCTCCTGGTGCCCACAAGGCCAAGACCCGTGTTGGTCGTGGTGAGGGTTCCAAGGGCAAGACCGCTGGTCGCGGTACGAAGGGCACCGGCGCACGCAAGAACGTGCCCGAATTTTTCGCCGGCGGCCAGATGCCGATTCACATGCAGGCCCCGAAGCTGGGCGGGTTCCACAACCCGTTCCGCACCGAGTACCAGGTCGTGAACCTGGACAAGGTCGAGGCCCTGTTCCCCAAGGGCGGCAAGATCACCGTCGACGACCTCGTCGCCGTCGGTGCCGTCCGTGACAACGAGCTCGTCAAGGTTCTCGGAACCGGCGAGCTGACCGTCAAGGTCGACCTCGTCGTCGACGCCTGGTCCAAGTCAGCCCAGGAGAAGATCGAGAAGGCTGGCGGCAGCGTCACCAAGCGCTGATGCCAACTGCAAGTATCAAGTGACGTCGTGAACACGACCGAATGACGTGTGAGGGACGGGAAACATCACAGTTTCCCGTCCCTCTTGTCATCTGCCCGTGCAGTGCATTTGCAATGACGAAATGCATCGCCCTTTTGGTCTCAACAGACAGACCCAGGGGTTTGGTGTGTGTAAGATCACACGCACCAAAACGGCCCGCGTGCCGAGATGACCCCATGCCGAATCGTGTGCAGCGGTAGAAACTACCACCAGGGTCACTCTCCGGCCACACTCGCCGGCGGCCCACCTGCCCTCCCGGCAGGCCTGCACACTGTGAGAAAGGACGATCGTGCTCAGATACGTGGTGCGTCGCCTCATCAATTACGTCGTGCTGTTGTTCATTGCGGTTTCCTTCGCATACCTGCTCGCCTCGTATGCCTTGGACCCGCGCAACGCTTTCGACCAGACGAATCCGAAGCTCAACTGGACGGCGATCAACCAGTCACTGACCAACTACAACATCAACCCCGACACCAGCATCTGGGTGCGGTACGAACGGTGGTTGAAGATGGTGTTCCTGCACTGGAACTGGGGCTGGACCCCACATGGTGACGCGATCAACTCGCTGATTGGCACCCGCATCGGTGTGTCCGTCCGTCTCGTGATCTGTGGAACGATCATCGGCATGGTCGGCGGTGTCGCCATCGGTGCCTGGTCGGCTGTCCGCCAGTACTCGGTCGCTGACCGAATCGTGTCCTTTCTGTGTCTACTGCTCATCTCGACCCCGACGATGGTGTTGGCGGTCCTGCTGCAGCTCGGTGCCATTCACATCAACCAGGCGACCGGAACGCAGTTCTTCCAGTTCATCGGTGAGGTCGGATCTCACGGCAATTACTTCGGGGCCGAGCTACTCAGCCGTATGCAGCACCTGCTGTTGCCGACGATCTCCCTGTCGGCGTTGAGCCTGGCGAGCTACTCGCGGTACCAGCGCAACCTGATGCTCGACACCCTCGGTGCTGACTACGTCCGTACCGCACGTGCCAAGGGTCTTCGCAAGGGACGCGCCATCCGTCACCATGCGCTGCGCAACGCCATCATCCCGATGGCCACCTATTTCGCCTTCGGCGTGGCCAACATCTTCGTCGGTGCCACCATTTCCGAGCAGGTCTACGCCTGGAACGGTGTCGGTTCCTACTCCGTGATGTCGATTCAGCAGAACGACATCAACGGTTCGGTCGCGGTCGTCGCCTTCTCCGGCCTCTGCACCCTGACGGGTGCCCTTCTGTCCGACATCCTCATTGCGGTCATCGATCCGCGTGTCCGGGCTCGATGAGGAGGAGCCGTCATGTCTGAACCCACCAACAACTCCAGCGTTGAGCTCAACACCCCGAAGACGGGCCCCTGCGCCCCCATCAAAGGTCCCGACGCCCTGAGCGCTGCCGAGCGCAACGAGAAGCACAAGCCGGGACGCAATGAGCGTGACGGCAAGCACATGTCGCGTGGCCGTCTGATCCTGCGACGTTTCTGGCGTCCGGTTGGCTCCAAGATCGGTGTCATCGGACTCGCCCTCGTCGTCCTCCTGGCCCTCATCGGCCCGTACATCGCCAACTGGGACTACTGGGTGGTTGACGACAACGCCTTCCTCGCGCCGCCGGACCAGTACCACTGGTTCGGTACAAGCCAGGGTGGCTTCGACCTGTTCGCCATGACGGTCGAGGGTCTGCGCAAGTCGCTCATCATCGGTTTCTGCGTCGCACTCATCGTCGAGACCCTGGCCGCCCTCATCGGTTCGGCCGCGGCCTACTTCGGCAAGGTGGCGGAGAAGATCATCCTGTGGTTCATCGACCTGCTGTTGGTGATCCCGTCTTTCCTCATCATCGCCATCCTGAGCCAGCACACCTCCGGCAAGAGCACCTCGACGGCCCTGCTGATCGTTCTGCTGTCGGCATTCAGCTGGATGCTGTCGGCCCGTGTGGTCCGCGCCATGACCCTGTCGGTGGTCAATCTCGACTACGTTACGGCCGCTCGTTTCATGTCGGTGCCGCCGTTCACGATCATCGTCAAGCACGTCATCCCGAACATCGCCAGCTACCTCATCATCGACCTGACCCTCGGTGTGGTAGCGGCCATCATGAGCGAGACGGTGCTCTCCTTCTTCGGTTTCGGCGTGCAGAAGCCGGAGACCTCCCTGGGCACCCTGCTGGGTGACGGCATGACGGCGGTCACGACCTCACCGTGGCTGTTCATGTTCCCGGCCGGCGTGCTGGTGATCCTGCTGCTGAGCGTCAACTTCATCGGAGACGGCCTGCGTGACGCCGTCGATCCCTCCTCCAAGTCTGGTGGTAAGGCATGAGCAAGAAAACTGCCACTGCGGCCAACCTGTCCGACGCCCTTCCCGAGCGTCAGGAGGGTGTGCCGGTCCTGCAGATCAAGGACCTCAACGTCCGCTTCCCCTCCGAGGACGGCGTCGTTCATGCCGTGCGTGGGGTCAACATGACCGTTCATGCCGGCGAGGTCGTCGGCCTGGTGGGCGAGTCCGGTTCCGGTAAGTCCGTCACCTCGATGTCGGTGATGGGCCTGCTGGACGAGGGCGCCAGCGTCGAGGGGTCCATCAAGCTTCACGGTACCGAGCTGCTGGGACGTGACGACAACTGGATGTCGGACGTGCGAGGCAAGAAGGTCGCCATGATCTTCCAGGACCCGCTGAGCGCCCTGACCCCCGTGTACACGATCGGTGACCAGATCGTCGAGGCCCTTCAGATCCACTCGCAGATGTCCGACAAGGACGCCTGGAACCGAGCCCTCGAGCTGCTCGACATGGTCGGCATCCCCAACCCGGAAGTTCGTGCCAAGGCCTTCCCGCACGAGTTCTCCGGTGGTATGCGTCAGCGCGTCGTCATCGCCATGGCGATCGCCAACGACCCCGATCTCATCATCGCAGACGAGCCGACGACGGCTCTCGACGTGACCATCCAGGCGCAGATTCTCGATCTGCTGCGGGTGGCTCAGCGTGAGACCCACGCCGGTGTCGTCATGATCACCCACGACCTCGGTGTCGTGGCTGGCCTTGCCGACCGGGTGGCCGTCATGTATGCCGGTCGCATCGTCGAGCGGGCCAACGTCGACGAGCTGTTCTATCGCTCCCGTCACCCGTACACCATCGGTCTGCTGGGATCCCTGCCTCGTCCTGACCTTGACAAGGACGAGCCGTTGACCCCGGTCGAGGGCAACCCGCCCTCCCTGCTGAACCTGCCGTCGGGCTGTCCTTTCGCGCCACGCTGCCCGATGGCGATTGATGCCTGTCGTCAGGCCGAGCCTGAGCTGACGCCCACCGACCTGGACAAGCACGAGGCCGCCTGCATACGGCACGCCGAGCTCATCGACCGCACGTACGCGGAGATCTACCCGCAGGTCGGGGAGCGCAAGAGCCGCTTCAAGGCAGCGCTTGGGACCTCCGACCGCGAGGCCCTCGAGGACGTCCTGGAGGTCAAGGACCTGGTCAAGACCTACCCGCTCATGAAGGGTGCGGTCTTCAAGAGGCGCGTTGGCACCGTCCATGCCGTTGACGGCATCTCCTTCCGGATCAAGAAGGGCGAGACCCTCGGCCTGGTGGGTGAGTCTGGCTGTGGCAAGACCACGACGATCATGTCGATTCTCGAGTTGGCCAAGCCGGAGGCGGGTACCGTCGTCGTTCTGGGACGTGACGCGGCCAGGATGAATGCGAAGGATCGCAAGGAGACCCGTCAGGACCTCCAGGTGGTCTTCCAGGATCCGATGGCATCCCTGGATCCGCGTCTTCCGATTGCCGACATCATCGCCGAGCCTCTGAAGTACAACGGTTACCCGAAGAACAAGATCGCGGAGCGGGTCGACGAGCTGATGGCCTTGGTCGGCTTGGAGCCCGCTCACGCCAACCGCTACCCGCGGAACTTTTCCGGTGGCCAGAAGCAGCGTGTCGGTATTGCCCGTGCACTGGCCCTCAACCCGAAGTTGCTGGTGCTCGACGAGCCGGTCTCGGCCCTCGACGTGTCGATTCAGGCGGGTGTGTTGAACCTGTTGGAGGACCTGCGCGAGAAGCTGGAGTTGTCCTATCTCTTCGTCGCCCACGACCTGTCGGTGGTCCGCCACATCGCTAACCGTGTTGCTGTCATGTACCTGGGGCGCATCGTCGAGTTGGGCGAGGTCTCGGAGGTCTTCGACCACCCGATGCACCCGTACACCCAGGGCTTGTTGTCGGCCATCCCGGTGCCCGACCCGTCCAAGGAGCACAACCGCCACCGCATCTTGCTGGAGGGTGACCTGCCGTCACCGGCCGCGCCGCCGCCCGGGTGTCCATTCCACACTCGCTGCCCGAAGTTCAAGGAGCTCGACGAGGCCTCCCAGGCCACGTGCATGGGGGAGCGTCCTGAGCTGTTCTACCCGCAGCCGGACATCGATCGGCGCACGGCATGTCACTTCCCCGAGGAGATCCGGGTGTTCTGAGACTCTGCAGTGAATCCCTGACATGGGGTGGTGCCGTTGCGACGCTACCCCATGCGTCATGTTCAGGGCCCGCCTGGTGGTCTCGTCGACGCCTTGACCGATGGGCGGGTGTGATCTTGACGATAATCACGGTTGGATCAAGGAAAGGTCAAGATTTCATAACGAAACCGCATTGTGGGGCCGTTTGCACTGGTCGGTCCGGGCCAGGAGTGCCAAGCTCATGCCATCCCGATCCACCCAGGATCCTCAACTTTCCGGAGGTTTACCGTGCGCAAGACCTTGACGACCGCAGTGGCTGCTCTGGCCGTGGGCTCGCTTGCCCTGACTGGCTGCGGACAGAAGAACCAGTCCGGCGGTGACCAGAACAAGGGCGACAAGGCCACGTCGGCGAGTGCGCCGCTGGCTGCCCTGAACATCAAGCCTCGTGACCAGATCAAGGACGGTGGCACCCTCCGCCTGACCATTACCACCTTGCCGACAGGCTGGAACCCGATGCAGGTCGACAACAACTCAGTTGACCTACAGACAACTATCTGGCAGTTCATCGGTGTCAACAACTTCGATATTGCCGAGGATGGCACTCCGAAGCCGAATCCGAACTACATCGAGTCGGTCAAGGTGGACACCAAGGATGGCAAGCAGGTTGTCACGTTGCACCTCAACCCGAAGGCGAAGTGGAATTCGGGTCGCACTATCGATTACACGGACTACCAGGCCACCTGGAAATCCTCCAATGGTGAAAACGACAAGTTCCTTCCCGCCACCACCGATGGTTTCAACCAGGTGACGTCGGTGGAGAAGGGCGACAAGGACACCGACGTCGTCATCAAGTACAAGGCGACTTATCCCGACTGGACGGCGACATGGAGCAATGTGTTGCCGAAGGAGGGTATCTCTGACCCCAATACCTTCAATTCCGGCTGGAAGACCCCGAACCCTGACTGGTTCACTGGCCCATTCACCCCCACCAAGGTCGACCAGGCCTCCAAGACCCTGACCGTCAAGCGTAATGACAAGTGGTGGGGCGATAAGGCGAAGCTTGACACCGTCACCTTCAAGGCGATGGAGGACGCTGCCAAGACGAAGGCTTTCGCCAACAAGGAGATCGACGTCGCCGACATCATCATCACCAAGGATGGTTATGAGACGGCCAAGAAGCGTGATGACGCCGACATGCGTGCTGCCGGTTCGCTGCAGTGGCGCCACTTCACCTTCAACGCCAAGTCGGCGAGCCTCTCGGACAAAGAGGTTCGTCAGGCCATCGTCAAGGGCATCAACCGTCCGGCCATCGCCAAGTCCGATCTTGCGGGATTGCCGGTTCAGGCCGACTCGGTGATGCTCGGCAACCACTTCTTCATGCCCGGTCAGGCTGGTTACAAGGACAATTCCGGGGACTACAAGTACGACCCGAAGGCTGCCGAGAAGCAACTTGATGAGGCCGGTTGGAAGAAGCAGGGTGACTACCGCGTCAAGGACGGCAAGACCCTCACCGTCAATTACGCTCAGCTGACCGGCGTGCCCACCTCCGAGAATGAGGGTGCGCTGTTCAAGCAGGACATGGCGAAGATCGGAGTCAAGGTCAACCTCGTCAACACTCCGTCCAGCGATATGCAGAAGGTGCTGACGAACCACTCTTTCGACGTCATCGCGTTCACTTGGCAGGGCACCCCGTACCCGATGGCCAACGTCCGTCAGATCTATGGCGCTGCTGCTGAGGGCTCCAAGAAGCCGTCGCAGTCCAACTTCTCCCAGATCATCGATCCCGAGGTTGAGAAGCTCATCCCGCAGATCGACACTGAGATGGACGTCAACAAGCGACGCGAGCTCACCAATGAGGCCGACAAGCACATTTGGGACGATGTGATGGTGCTGCCGTTGTACCGGCGCATCATGTTCTCCGGTGCCCCGAAGAACCTTGCGAATTACGGCTCCGCGACCTTCCAGAGCACCCGTGGCGAGGACATCGGTTACGTCAAGTGAGCTTGATGGGTGATTGATCCGGAAAGGGCCCGGCAATGGTAGTTGTCGGGCCCTTTTCATGGCTTGTACAGGCGATTTCGGAGAATCGCGTGGCCGGGGGTGGTTTCGCGGCTCCAATGGTGGTTTCGTAAGGTGTGATGTCCGGTTTCCGAAGAAGAAGCCGGATCGTGGCAGGAGCGTCCTGCCATTCACTTCACTGGAGGACATCTTGCGCAAGGCGATCGTGGCCCCTGTGGCGCTGCTGGCCGTGTCGGCCATGGCACTCACCGGGTGCGGACAGAAGAACCAGTCCGGCGGAAGCAAGCAGTCAGGGGTGACGTCGGAGTCGGCCCCGATGGCCCAGCTCAACGTGGCTGACCGGAGCCAGCTCAAGGACGGTGGCACGTTGCGCCTGGCCATTGAGCAGCTTCCGACGGGATGGAACCCCATGAACGTCAATGGCAACACTGTTGACCTCTCAGCGACGATCTGGAACTTCGCCGGCGTCAACAACTTTGACATTGCTGAGGACGGCACTCCGAAGCCGAACCCGAACTACATCTCCTCGACCGATGTGGAGACCAAGGGCGGCAAGCAGGTCGTGACCCTGCACCTCAACCCGAAGGCCAAGTGGAATTCCGGTCGTACCATCGACTACTCGGATTACCAGGCCACCTGGAAGGCCAACAACGGTTCTGAGCCCGGCTTCCTTCCGGCCAGCACCGATGGTTTCAACCAGATCACCTCGGTGGAGAAGGGCGACAAGGACACCGACGTCGTCATCAAGTACAAGGCGACTTATCCCGACTGGACGGCGACATGGAGCAGCGTTCTGCCCAAGGAAGGGGCGAAGGACGCCGCTACCTTCAACGAGGGATGGAAAAAGCTGAACCCGGACTGGTTCGCCGGACCGTTCATTCCGACCAAGGTCGACCAGGCCTCGAAGACCCTGACCGTCAAGCGTAATGACAAGTGGTGGGGCGAGAAGTCGAAGCTTGACACCGTCACCTTCAAGGCGATGAACAACGCCACTCAGACCAAGGCTTTCGCCAACAAGGAGATCGACGCTGCGTCGGGCATTGTCACGAAGGACGGCTACCAGACGGCGAAGAAGCGTCCCGACGCCGAGATGCGTCAGGCCGGGTCGTTGCAGTGGCGTCACTTCACTTTCAACGCCAAGTCGGCGAGCCTTTCGGACAAGAAGGTTCGTCAGGCCATCGTCAAGGGCATCAACCGTCCGGCCATCGCCAAGTCCGATCTTGCGGGATTGCCGGTTCAGGCCGACTCGGTGATGCTCGGCAACCACTTCTTCATGCCCGGTCAGGCTGGTTACAAGGACAATTCCGGGGACTACAAGTACGACCCGAAGGCTGCCGAGAAGCAGCTCGAGGATGCCGGTTGGAAGAAGCAGGGTGATTACCGCGTCAAGGACGGCAAGACCCTGATGATCAACTATGCCCAGCTGACCGGTGTGCCGACCTCTGAGAATGAGGGTGCGCTGTTCAAGCAGGACATGGCGAAGATCGGCGTCAAGGTCAACCTCGTCAACACCCCGAGTGACTCCTTCACCCAGACGCTGAGCAGCCACTCCTTCGACGTCATTGCCTTTGCCTGGAACGGCACCCCGTATCCGATGGCCAACATCCGTCAGATCTACGGTGCCTCCGCTGAGGGCTCCAAGAAGCCGTCGCAGTCCAACTTCTCCCAGCTGATCGATCCTGAGATCGAGAAGCGCATTCCCAGCATTGACGCCGAGTCGGATGTCTCGAAGCGTCGTGAGCTGACCAACCAGGCCGACAGGATCATCTGGGACAACGTCATGACCCTTCCGCTGTACCGTCGCATCTCCTTCACCGCGGTTCCGAAGAACCTGGCGAACTACGGTGCTGCGACCTTCCAGACCGTGCACGCAGAGAACATCGGTTTCCAGAAGTGACGATGAGTTCTCAGGTATGAGAAGCGGGGCCGGGGATGATTCCCCGGCTCCGCTGTCACCGCGGTTTGTTGCGGTATGTGTCAGGACTGACGACGGCGACGCACGACGAGTGCGACGATGAGGGCGATGACCACGACGGCAATGACGACGATCGTGGCAACAGGCCCGGACTTGGAGCCATTGTCTGACGACGTGTCGGCGTTCTGGGTCTTCTTGGTGTTGTCGCCGGTCAGCTGGAAAGAGGCGCCACCGGCGCTCCCGGCGGCCAACTTGGGGGGAGTGCAGGACTTGGTCTTTGGCTTGTTGTAGCACCAGCCTTCGATCGATCCGGGGGCCGGCTTGTACTGGTCAGCACCCTTCTCGGAGTAATCCCACGCAGCCCCGGCGCCGGAGGCGTGGTAATACGCCCAGTACTGACCGTTAAAGGTCTTGGGGCAGGTTTCGGGATGGTTGTTCATCGTGCAGATGAGACTGGATTTGTTCTTGCCGACGGTAATTCCGGCCTTCTTGAGGGCGTCGGCGCCGGTGGATGGCGAGTTGACGCACTGGTTGGACAGCACTTTCTGGTCATCTGTGATGACGAAGACCCAGACGTTGTTGGCGTTGAGGCAGTCGTCAATGGCTTTCGCCTGTCCAGTTTCGGCGCTCGGTGAAGGTGTGGCCTGCGCGGCGACCGAGAAGAAGATGGTCAGGGTGGCGAACAACACAGCGGCGAGCACTCCAACCATGGGTCGGAGTGCTCGCCGACTCTCGATGCGGGGAATACTCACCTGACGATCATGCCTCAGAGGAGAGTATTCGACCCAGCAGCTGTCTCAGACGCCGGTACGCGGCAGCGCTGGACGGTCCGAGGGACGGTTCGACGGGCCGACCGGGGCTGGTGTCACTGGGGCGGGTGCCGTGGCCGATCCAGTTGCGGTGGCCGATCCAGTTGCGGTGGCCGTTTCGGTGGCGGATGGCGTCGGAGTGGCCGATCCGGTCGGGGTCATCGTCGGTGTGCCGGTGGGAGTGACGGTCGGGGCCACTGTCGGGGAGACGGATGGCTTCGGCGTCTGGGTCGGGGTCACGCTCGGATTCGGAGTCGGGGTAGCCGAGGGGTCGTATGGTGTTAGACGGGCATCCCAGCTCGGTCCAGCATTCCAGTCAGCGGCGGAGGACTTGAAGTACCAGCCTTCAATGGATCCGGCCTTGGGCTGGGCGCTCGCGGCGCCGGTCCTCGAGTGCTCCCATGTCGCCGACTTGTCAGCGCCAGCCGGGGTGGCGTGCCAGTAGGACCAGTACGCCTCGTGGGTGTCGGTTTTCGTCGGGTAGCCGTTGATCATGGTGACCATGCTGCCCTCGGCCTTGACGATGAATCCGGCGGACTCAAGCGCCTCCAGACCATTGCCGAACTTCGAGGCGCAAGCACCCTCGGAGGTGCCGTCGTGCTGCTCAACGTAGACCCACACATGGCCCACGGCGATGCACTTCTGGGCGCCGCCCATGTCACCGGGCTTGCCGGTAGGGGTGACAGTGGGCTTGGTGGTTGGGGTGGTTTTGCAGGAGGGGGTGTTTTTGGGGGTTTTGCCGGACCATGTTGAGGCGTAGCCGTGGCCGGTGATGGCCATGATTGCTTGGTCGGTGGCCATGATGTTGGGTTCGTGGTCGTTGCGTTGGGCTTGCCATGCGCCGACTTTCGTGAGGTTTTGTTGGCGGATGAGCCATTGTTTGACGGTTGTCATGTCTTCGCCGCGTTCTGCGAGTGCGCTGGCGAGCATGCCGGTGGAGTTGGCGGCGGAGTAGGTTTCCCAGTAGTCGCCGTCGTCGTGGGTTTTGGTGTTGATGGCCCATGTGGTGGCGTTGTTGGCGGCAGTGTCGATTTTGGTGTGGTAGCCGTCTGGGATGAGGTGGGGGTTGCGTTGGAGGAGGGTGAGGTCGGACAGGGCGATGCCGGTGTAGTCGGGGTCGCCGACGAAGGTTTTCGTGCCGTCGTGGTTTCGTTTGGTGTATCCGAAAGCGCCGGCATCGTCACCTTGGGTGCCTTGGGTGGATAGGAGTTTGTCGAGGATCTTCGTTGGTACCGGGCGGTTGGCGCGGGTCAGTGCGATGGTGATGAGGTGCGGGCCCCAGTACATGGTGACGCGGTTTTGCATGCCTGGGGTGTCGTCGTTGATGTAGCTGGCGAGCTTGATCCACAGGTTTCCGGTGTCTTTGCCGAGGAAGTAGGTGGGATCCTCGCCGAGAATTTCGGCGGTCATGATCACCTTGGCCAGGCCAGCCGGGTTCTTGTCGACGTACTTCGGGCCGGCTTCCTTGAGGGCTGTGGTCATTTCCTTGACGACGTCGGGATGGGCGTCTGAGCCGACCAGGGCGATGATGCCGTCGGCGATGCCGCCGGCCTGTCTGTAGTTTGTCGGGTCTTCCTGCCACTTCTGGGCGAGCCAGTCGGCGGCTTTGGCGACGTACTTGCTGGTGGCGGCGGTGTCGTTGACCGATCCGGCCCACATGGCACCCTTGACCGGGTTGGCCGGCGGATCGAAGCAGTAGGGAGCAGAGCCGTCATCAATGGTGGCGGTGATGGCTGCATGGGATGGCGCGGGCTGCGGGTCAGCGAACGCTGGTGCCGCGAACGGCGATGCGACGAGCGCACCGGCGGCGAGGCCGGCGACCCATTGATTGAGCCTGGTCATGTGGCGGGCCTTCTTCCTGAGGCTGCGTTGCGCTCCGGACGGGAAGGGCCCCTGAGTCGAACTCACCGCAGTCCTCGACGGTGTGTAATATTCCTTCGACAACCCAGGTACTCCGACTCGGGATGAGCCCCTCACGGTTGCGGGTCAGTTCCGGATTCACACCGGATTCCCCTGCGGTCGCGGTGTCAGTTTAGGCTTGGCGCCACCACATGTCCACATTCGGGTTCGGCGACGAGAACACCTTATGCTAGGATCCTGGTGGTTTCATCGATGGGGAACCTGGTGTGAATCCAGGACTGTCCCGCAACCGTGTAGTTCGACAGAGATGTCGGCAAAGTCGGATCACCGTCGTTGAGATGTCTCGTACTCAATTCCGTCGTGGACAGCGGAATGGTCGGTCCTGTCTTTGGATGACGACGAAGCGTCCACGCAGTGAAAGGCAGGACCTGTGAGACGGTTCAAGGGGTTGGCCGTGGTGTTGTCTGTGGCCATGGCCATACCGATGGCCATCGTGTCATTCGTTCCGGCGTCGGCAGCACCGGCGACGTCGTACGACGATGAGGCGCAGAAGTGTATCGATCAGAAGCACGTGTTCGTGTATGCCGAGCGTGATGACGGGCATGTCGACACCGGCTGCGCGTCGAAGTTCTCCACTGGGGTGGAGGCGTTGAAGTCAGCCGGTTTCGACATCGGCAGCACCGATTTCGGTGGCGACCTGGGAATGTTCATTGATTCAATCAATGGATATCCGGAGAACCCCGATAAATTTTACGCCTATTGGGGTTATTTTCATGGTCAGCCGGCTGGTAGGAATGCCGAGACAAAATGGGAGTACTCGCAGCTAGGTGCCAGCAACTACCACCCGAAGCCTGGCTCGATCGAGGCCTGGCATTACATGCTCATTGATGGCCCGTGGGAGGTTCCTCCGACCTGGAAGCCGAAGGTTGATCCAGCCCCGACGACTCCGGTAGCGTCCTTCGAGATTCCTGACAAGGCCCTGCAGAAGTGCATCACTGACAAGTTGGACACCACTACCCCTTCCAAGGATCAACTTGCTGGCGTGACGAGCCTGAGTTGCCGGAATATGGGAATCAAGGACCTCACCGGCCTTGATCGGCTGACCGGTCTGGGAAAAGCCTTTCTGTCGGGTAACAAGATTAGTAATCTCAAGCCGTTGGCCTCCTCGACTGGCATTTTCAGCCTGGATGTCAACAGCAATGAGATCACCGACGTCGCGCCTCTTAGGTCCTTGACGAAGCTGTCCCGGCTGGACGTCGGCAAGAACCACATCCGTGACCTATCCGCGCTCAAAGACATCAAGGGTCTAGGTGACGCCGACATCACCTCGAATTTCCAGGCCGTTGACGGTGACTCGGCCACCGCCGGGGTTCAGGTCCCCGTCCCGACAGCTGTCGACCATCACGGTACGACCTTCGTGGCCGACCGCGAAGTGCCTGAGGGTGTCAAGATCAAGGGCAAGAACGTCACCTATCCCTCTGCTGGCGACTACGTGTGGCAGTTCCGTGACGCCTCGACGTACTTCAACGGGTCCATCACTGTCCATGTCGTCGCGGCTCCCGAACCACCGAAGCTCGTCGATATCCCCGATGCGAACTTCAAGTCCTGTCTCCAGGATGCCGTAGGTGCCGGTAAGCCGCTGACGGCTGAGAATCTTGGTGCGCTGACTGAGGTCAAGTGCATCGGCAAGGGCATCGAGGACATCACGGGTGCCGAGGCCCTCACCAATGTCAAGACGCTGTACCTGACGACCAACGAGATTGAGAGCGTCGATCCGCTTGCCGGTCTGACGAAGCTCGAGACGCTCTACCTGCCCAACAACCACGTCAAGGATTTGGCTCCGCTCGCGGGTCTGGGGAATCTCAGGACGATGAGCCTGGATCAGAACCCCATCACCACGGTGAAGCCGCTGTCCTCGCTGACGAGTCTCACGGACCTGACGATCAACCAGAACAGGCGCGGCAAGTACAAGTATCCGGGCATCACCAGCCTCGACGGGCTGGGCGCGCTTCCCAAGCTTGCCCGTTTGGTGGCGAACAACAATGTCAACTTGGCCGATCTGTCCGGGATCTCCGGTACCACCTCATTGAAGAAGCTGTTCCTCAACGGTGACAAGGTCTCCGACCTGACCCCTATCAAGGGGTTGACGAACCTCGTCGAGGCCGGTTTCGACAACAACGAGATCTCCGATGTTTCCGCTCTGGCCGGGATGAAGAATCTCACCAAAGTGGGGCTCAGCTCAAACCACATCTCCGACCTGTCCCCGTTGTCGGGTCTGGAGAGCATCGCATTCATGGGTCTGCGTGCCCGCTGGCAGACCGTGACGGCCTCGGCCGTTCCAGCCCGGCAACAGGTCGCGGTTCCGATGGCGAAGGCTGCCGACGGCTCCAAGGCTGAATTCATCGCTCCTGAAGGTGTGACGGTATCGGGTGACAAAGTGACCTATCCGGAGGCCAGCGATGGTTACAGATGGACTTGGTCGCACAAGGACGCCACCAGCCACTCCGAGGACTTCTCGGGGACGTTGATCCAGCCAGTGACGGCTGCGGTTCCAGCGCCGACTGTCACCCCTACGGTGACTCCGACCCCTACGTCGACGGAGACCCCGACCGTTGTGCCGACTGCCGCCCCCACCGAGACGCCCACGGTGTCCCCGACGATGACTCCCACGGCCGTTCCTACCGGAACTCCGACTGTCGACCCTGCGGCAACACCGACTCAGGCTCCGTCGACCTCTCCGGACAAGCGCGGACCTCATCAGGGCAACATCCCGGTGAATCCGTCCTTCCCGGACGATCCCACGCGCCATCCCGGACTTCCCTCCACGGGAGTCTGATTCCCGAGTGACCGGAAGGGGCCCCACCGCCCATGGTGGGGCCCCTTCGTCATCTCACACGCGGGTCGTGCCAGACAACGAGATCTGTTCGCGGCCACGGCTTCGAGTTCTGAGGATGGACGCGTACCGGTGAGCTACCACGTCCGTCCGGTGCCGGAACCCGAGTCCTTCTGGGAGGTATTGGCCTGGTCGAGCGCCTTCTGACGCTGTTCCTGAGCCTTCCTGAGCTTATCCTCGAGCTCATCTTTCTTGTTCTGCTGACCGGAGGAATCCGCTTCCTCACCGGCATCTCCTCCGCCACCATTCTGGCGCTTGCGATCGAGTCGAGACCTGGTGTTGCTCGCCGCAGCTTTTTGGGACGACGAGGTGCAGCTCGCGTCAGTGAGTACATCCTTGCCCTGACGCCACCGCACGAGGGCTTCGTCGCGGTTGTCGGCCTCGGCATAGCGATCAGCCGACGCCTCCAATGACCACGCCCAGTTCAGACGAACCCAGCACTGCTCCTCATCAGGGGCCAGACCGGCGGCCTTCTCAAACTTGCTGGCAGCTCCGTCGTAGTTGCCACGGGTGTACCGAGCGACCCCGGTGTCATAGGGGGCGATCCATTTGTCGATGGTCGCCAACTTCTCGGCGGACGTGAACTTCCCCTCGGCGCTGGCGGCATCCCCCCGGCCAAGGTCCGCTCGTCCATGATCAACGAGGATCATTGTCCGCGCGGGAAGAACTGCTGCCGCGAGGGCGACGAGGGTGACGACTCCAGCTCCAACTCGTAGCGTCCACGGTGTCCTGACGCCGTGCATGCCACCACGTCCTGGTCTTTCCAGGGTCGCCATCACGTCACCTCCTTGTGCATCCGACGCCATGCCCGCACGCTGAGCCAGGCATCCGCCATCTCGCAGATCAGGGCGGTTGCGGCGAACCACCAGGCCCAGTGGCGAATGCGTCCAGGCTGTCGATTTACCGGCTGCTGGAGCGGGTTCTCCCACCAGGCCACCTTGCTGGTGGCATCGCGCTGGAGGAACCGTCCGCCCATCTGCCCGGCCATGGTTCGCAAGGTCTGCGGATCAGCATGGGACACCGCAGCCGAGCCATTCCTGGTCACCTTTTCAGTGGCACGAGGGCGAATGGGCATGGTGCCTCCCGAGGTCGTCCCGTAGCCGAGGACCAAGCCGCCGTCGATGAGTCCGGAGATGTCGGAGAAGCTGTGTGGAGCCGAGGACGCCGTCTGCTCGCCGTCGCCCATGTATACCAGATACCTCTTCGCGGCGGGGCGGCTTTTTCGTGCCATGACGAGCATCCGGCGGGCCAGTGGCTCGGCCAGGCCGATGTCCGTACCGGTGGCGTTCACCGTTTCTCGCCAGCCCAGGGTCTCGGCGAGGGCGCGCAGAGCGGCTGGGTCGGTACTGGGAGGTAGAGCGATCCGTGCCTGGTTGTCCGAGGCGATGACGGTCACCCGTGCTGACGGCATCGCGGCGGCAAGGGAGACGAGGTCAGCGGTCACCCCAGACATTCGTGGCTTACCGTCAAAGTCGGTTGCTCCCATCGAGGTGGTGCGGTCGACGATGACGACGACCTCGGCGCCGGCTGCCTCGTTGCTGCGTGAGGTGTCGGCGCTCCCGGGGCGCAGAGCCGCTCCCACGAGCAGCAGGGCAGCGAGCACCCGGCACCACATCGCCGCGTTAGATCGGGGGGAGGAACGGCGTCGTGTCGTCACCGCAATGGCAGCCAGGGCGAGTGTTGCCAGGATGGCCACTACGAGAAGGATCCAGTCGGGACTGACGGTCATGAGTCCTCCCCCCGACGCCTTGGGGCAATCTCCATCGCCGTCGCCGCGACGAGGCACACCAAGGCCAGCACCCCGAAGGGTAGGACGACGTCGACCTGGGTCCACCGGGCGGTTGCGGCGGTTGTACGCGCCTCCTGGTCACTCACCGCTGTGATGATGCGATCCTGGTCCTCCAGATTCGTTCCGGTGACCAGGGTGACGTCGCCTCTCGTGTGTGCCACGGCATCATGAAGGACCGACACCGCGGTGGCATCTGCCTCCGAGGGGGCAATCCCCTGGACGAGGACCTTCTCCCTGGCGGCCTGGCGGATCGCTTCGTTGAGGCTGAAGATTGGTGTTCCGGAGAGCTGATTGTCGGTGGCTAGTACGACGGTGCGCCCGCGTCGATCGTCAGACCCGTCGAAGCGTTGGAGGCAGGAGGCCAGACCGTCGCCGATGAGGCTCGAACCGCTCGCGCCTGCCCGGGATCCCGGGATGGGTCCACGGTCCAGGTCATGGGAGAACTGGGCGAGCTGGGAGTCGATGTAGTCGGCGTCGTCGGTGAGCGGGAAGATCGTCACGGCAGCCGAGTCGAAGGCCACCAGCCCGATCCGGTTACCGCCAAGGCTGTCCGCTAGCTTCCGGTAGGCCCCGATGACGTCACGGTCGACGTCGGCCATGGACCCGGAGACGTCGAGGCACAACACGACGTCATGGTTGCGACGTTGCTGCCAATCCTCGTCGGGTTTTGCGGGACGGCCCACCAACGCCGCCAGGCACGTCGCGGCGACGAGAACGCACACCACCTGGATGAGGTGGCGTCGAAGTCGAGCCTGAACGAGGTGCTGGTAGCGGGGGAGGGCCCGCAGCCGGTCCAGGTGGTCCAGTGGGACTGCCGAGTGCTGGATCCGACGGCGCCGATTGAGTGGCCACAGGAATGCCGCGATGACGACCGCAAGTATGACGATGGCAGCGACGATGGCGAATGGCCATTGCATCAGTGCCATGAGGTCACCACCTCCCGTCCAGACTCGATGAGGTCGTGAGCACGGGACTCGTCGGGCTGCGGGCCGAAGCAGGCGTCACGGGCCTGCTCCGAAAATGCAGCGGCTGGTTGCAGCCGGGGCTCACGTCGAGCAACGCGCGACAGGTCGGAGGCGGTGAGGTAGTCGGCATTCTCCGTGCTGACCAGGCCGATGAAGCGACGCACGATCTGGCTGGCCTCCTGACAGGCTTGGCGTGGGGAGAGGTCCTTGCTCAACCTGGCGGAGACGTCGTCGAGGGCCCTGAGGCACTCGGATGACAACTGTGCGACGTCATCGCGGGGCTCCTCGCTGACGTCATGACGCCGAGACATCACGACGAGAGCAACCAGGACGGTGATGCAGATGGCAGCAAGGACGGCGACGAGGATCCACCAATGGGTGGGGATGGGAACGGCGGGATTGATCTTGAGGAGAATCATGGTCGCCTCCCGCGTCGCGACAGGGCCAGGGCTAGGGCCTCCGGCGCCTCGGAGACGGTCTGTGCTCGAGCATGGGCGATACCGAGATCATCGAGCATGGCGTCGCTGCGCTGGGCGAGGTCGATCTGGGCGGAAGCGGCCGCCTCGCGGAGCCGACGGTCGTCAAGAACCTCCTGCATCACGGAAGGGCCACCATCGGCTGCCATGATGGTGCGGCCGGCAAGCCTGGAATCCGTGGCCAGCATGTCGGTGAGGGTGACGACGATGACGTCGTGACGCACTGTGGCTCGGCTCAATGCATTGGCCTGGGCCGAGGTGAACTCCTCGTCTTCACGGATGAGGAGAAGCAACCCAGGGCGTCGCATGGCATTCGTGGCTGTCCCGAGCACCGTTTCCACGACGTGGGGGCCGGGGGAGCCGCTGGCCCCCTCGAGGCTGATGATCTCGTGGAGCATCCGTTCCACTTGTGGCATGCGGACGGTCGGACGCCACGAGGACGTCCTGTCAGGCCTGGCGCAGACCATGGCGACCCGGTCGCCATGGTCCATGGCGATCTGGGCCATGATCGCGGTCACCACCGCCGCCAGATGGGCCTTCGTCACGTCCATGTCGCACCAACCGCGCATCGTCGGTGTACCGCAGACCCCGACCATGAGGGTGGCCTGTCGTTGAGCGACGTGACGACGGATGAGCAACTCCCCGCAGCGGGCCGTGGCCTTCCAATCGACGTCCTTGACGTCATCGCCGGGGGCATAGGCGCGCAGGTCGTTGAAGTCGATGCTGCGACCGACGTGGACCGAGTCGTGGTCGCCGTCGAGGAGGGACTCCACCCGGCGCCGCAACATCAGCGGCACTCGGGAGCGGACGGCCTGGATGAGGGCTCGCTCCCGGCTGCTCAGCACGCTGGCGGAAGTGCGGGTGGTCACGGTCACGGGGTGGGCACCGCCTCGAAGATGGCGTCGATGACGTCGGTGGGGCGCACTCGTTGGGCCTGGGCCTCGAAGCTGAGGACCAGACGGTGACGCAGCACGGCGTGACGCAGGGTGACAACGTCCTCCGGGATGACATGGGCGCGACCGTCCCGCAAGGCCAGAGCACGCGCAACGGACATGAAAGCGATCGAGGCACGCGGGGAGGCACCGTACTCGATGGCACGCGCGGCGGAATCCGACAGGGCGGTCTCGGGGCGGCGCGTCACCGCGACGATGTCGACGATGTAGCGCTTGATGGCCTCGTCGACTACGACACGACGGGTGAGGTCTTGCAAGGTGAGGACGTCGTTGGTGCTCACTGCTGGGGTCGCCGGTGCGTCGATCGATCCGTCCTCAACGCGGTTGAGGACCTCGAGTTCCTCGGAGACGTCCGGGTAGTCGAGCACCTCCTTGAGCAGGAAACGGTCCATTTGGGCGTGGGGGAGGACGTAGGTGCCTTCCTCCTCGATGGGATTCTGGGTGGCCAACACCATGAAGGGGTCGGGCAATGGGTGGATGACGCCACCGATCGACGTCTGACGTTCCTGCATCGCCTCGAGCATGGCGGACTGAGTCTTCGCGCTGGAACGGTTGATCTCGTCGAGCAGGACGATGTTGGCGTGCACCGGGCCCAGCTCGGTGCGGAAGGTTGCCGTTGACTGGTCGAAGACCTGGGTGCCGATGATGTCGGACGGCAGCAGGTCAGGGGTGCACTGCACGCGGGTGAAGGACCCGTCGACCGCCGAGGCCAATGTGGAGGCCGCGAGGGTCTTCGCCAGCCCGGGGACCGACTCGAGCAGCACGTGCCCACGGGCCAGCATCGCCACCAGCAGGCTGGTGCGCAGGGCGGACTGCCCCACCACGCGATTGCTGAATGCGGTCGACAGAGCGCCGAGTCGATCCGCGGCCCAGCTCAGCTCCGGCTTACCGAGTGGGGGACATGTCGGGACGTCGGCGTCAGTGCGGTGTGTCATCGTCGTCTCCTGAGGGGTGAGTGATGGTCTGGAAGGAATTGGTGAGGCCACTGAGACCTCGTTTGTCGAGGGCCTTGGCGTCGACGGCTGAGATGACGGGTCTCACCCGCGCCGATGCGCGCCGATCCGGGGCCAGCGCCTGACGCAGGGCACGAATGACGAACGGGATCACGACGAGCCAGACGGCGGCGTTCACGATGGCTCGGGTCATGTCGAAGGCCAGTGAGGTTGCTTTCGTCCAGCTCCACAGACGTTGTGTCTCCTTGAGCGGGCCGAGCCCGGCGAGGAAGGACTGCCCGGGGTCGGCCTCGGTCCACGCCCATCCCATGAGGTTGAGCAGAAGTCCGGTGATCGGGCCGAGGGCCAGGCACCACAGGGTGCCGGCAAGACAGGTCGTGACGGTGCGCAATCGCACCATGGCAGCTCCGGCCAACCCCCACAGCTGCCAGACGACGAGCTGCCCTGCGAGTGGGGTGGCGACCGTGCCGATGGCGGCCGATGAGACCAGACAGGTGAGAGTTCCCGCGAGTACGCCACCGGGCGCTCCCAGCACTGCGCCGACGAGCATGGGAATCCAGAAGACCGGCTCGATGCCGTTGGCCCCCGGAGCCAGGGCGGCACGGACCCCGGCCGCGAGGACGGCTGCACCCAGCACCAAGCTGAGAGGACGGGCGGACCTGGTCTCGCGGACGAGGACGACTGTCAGGACAGCGCTGACGCCGATCTGGGCGGCGACGAGCCATGGTGCAGTTGACTCGGCCTGGGTCTGGAGGGCGGTGGTACGGGAACTCCACACCGGCCAAGTGAGCCAGATGACGCCGAGTAGGACCTGGACGATGGCGATGGTGCGGCTGAGGGGGCCTGAGGTCGCGCCGATTGTGCGCCAACGGCTAGGACGTTCTGCCCGGGCGGCGGCTGTGCTGGTGGTCGTCATGACGTCCTCCCCTCCACGAGATCGAGGGAGTCGATGACGTCACCCAGGGTCATGTGGTGTTGGGAACCGGTGAGTGCCCCGACCCGGGTGAGGGGAGCGAGCCCCAGGGCCAGCGGAGACCGGTCTGCAATGACGCGATGACCATCGATGACGATGACACGATGGACGGCTCGTACCAGGAATTCCACGTCTCGGGTCGTGACAATGCGCAGACCGGCCGGTTCGTCGAAGAGGCTCTCGGAGACCTGAGACCTCTCGATTGGGTCGAGGTCGTGGTCGGCATGGGCGAGAAACAGTGGATCGAGTGACCTCAAGCGGTCGTGGACACGGAGCCATGCTCGTTCACCGCGGGACAGGTCACGTTGGCGTCGCGACGCTAACTCAGTCGTACCTGCCAGCTTGTGCAGGTCCTGGCTGGGACGTAGCGACGCCGAGGACAGAGAGCGGCCCGGTCGGGGGAGTGCATGCAACAACTGCGAGGCGACCGGTTCCGGACGGACTGGGGCGTCCGGGTCGTGAGCAGCCTTGAGGTCAGTGGCGTCGGCGAGGTCCTCGGCCCGGACGATGGCCAGTGACTCACGATCATGGATGACGATGTCAGGACCTTCCAGACCGAGATCGTGGCAGTCGATCACCGTCATGACAGGCCCGGTGCGGTGCTCGTGGTCGTGGCGGGGCCGGGGTAGGCCCGAGAAGACGGTGGGGAGGGTGCCAGCGGGGATAGCAGAGTCTTGGTGACCTGCCAAGGAAGCCAGAGCTCGGCCAATCGGTAGCGGAAGGCCCTGGGGCACCCAGGACCCAGCAGGTGAGTCGGACACGACGGATCCTGCTGACATCTCCACGATGCGGTCGGCTCCGGCCCAGACAGCGTCAAGGTCGTGATCGGCCCACAGCACCGTTGCGCCACGATCGGCGAGTTCGCGCAACCGTGTGGTGAGGACATCGCGTTGTGAATTATTGAGCCCGGAGGTCGGGTGGTCGACGAGGATGATTCCCTGCGTGTTTGCCACGGCAGGGGTGACGAGGGATGCCGCAAGCTGAGCTCGGACGTCGAGTGGCCATGTGCCGGGAGGACGACGAGTCCATGGGCCGACTTCGACGGAATCCGAATCTGGTAGATCTGCCAAGGTCAGCAGGTCAGTGTCGATGATCTGGGTCGTCTCCGCGAGGAGATCTGGCCCCAGGTCCATGACGTCGGTGCCATCAATGAGGGCCCTTCCCTGCACTCGGGCACCAGCCGGCAATTGTCCGGCCAATAGCCGGAGCAGCATTGTCGCCCCTGATCCGCGACGACCGACGAGACACGTCACGGTGCCAGCATCGAGGGAGAAGGTGACGTCGTTGACGACGGTACCTCGGCCGGGCAGCCACACCGTCACGTCATCGAGAACAATCACGCTGGCACCTCCTGACGACGACGCGGGGTGGTAACAGCAACGACTAGGGGCAGTGCAACGGCGCAGATGAGGCCGGCGACCGGGATCGGCGGCCAACCCGGGTGGGGAGCGACCGCAGACTTGTCGGCGCCGATCACCCACAGTGCGAGAGTGAGGACGGCCAGGATCGCCACGACGAGGCTGGGTCCCGAGATCGTCCCGATGGGCTCCCCGGTCGGCAACAAGGAGGTGAGGAGAATCGCCACTATCAAGGTCAACAAGGCGGTCGTGGGCTGGTCGATTCCGGGTAACGGATGCTTGGACACCAGCGCGACGACCGGGACCGTCATGCATATGACAAGGATCAACGCGCGTACCGGGGCAGTCCAGGCGGCCAGCGGACGGTGTCGTCGAGCCAGCCCGGACGCCTCTTCACGGGTCGTTGCGGCGATCTCGGCAGGACGCATCGACGCGGAGACAGCGTGGCGATCCAAGGCGGCAGGTAGGGCAGCGCAGGGTTCCAGGGCAGGAGACCACGAGCCCAACAGGCGACGTCCCGCAGCTGATGCATCGGCTGGTCGCACTGCTGATATGCCGACGCCCGCGATCACAACCAGGACGAGAGCTCTCAGCGTGGACGTCGCGGTCAGCAGGAGACCCGAGGCCGTCATGACGCCACCGAGGTGAACTCCCGGCCCGGGATTCCACGTCGGCAACCGCCACATGACAGAGCCCAAGGTCGGATCCGCCGAGGGGCTGACGATCGCCATGATGATCCACCACACACAGACGACTCCTGACAGCCGTCGAGCCATGGCAAACGCTCCCGGACGGTTACCCAACATCGCGAGGGTGGCCACGAGGCACACCCACATCACCGCGAGAAGCAGGAGATTTGTCGTCGAGACGGCGATGGCCGCCAGGACGAGGAGCTCAGCTCCCCATGCCCAGGCCGGGATCGGGGTTGCTGAGGTGGAGTGAATGCGCGAGACCGTCATGAAATACTCACCTCGCCGGAGGATGCCTGCTGTGCGCGGTTGGCGTCCTTACCCCTGCGGCTTTTGGGGCGGGACGTGGTGGTGAGGGCGAGGGCGGAGACGACTCCGACACCGAAGAGGACTCCGGTGGCAGCCTTGATGGCTCCCTCGGGATGGTCGCCCCGATCAGTCGTCGGTACGCCGAGATTGGTGCCGACCGGCGGAGGAGTGAACAACGGACTGCGAGCAGCCTTGACCCCGTCGACGGTCGGAATGAGCGTCCACGAGGTCGTCCGCTGTGGATCAGTGACCGACTGCACCCTGACGTCGTGTTTCGTACCCGTTAGTCCGCGCGGCACTGTCCAGCGGATGTGGCTGATCCGTGAGGGATTGGCGGCAGCCTCAGGAATCTCGCCGGTCGCGGTGGCGTCGTGCCAAGTGTCGCCCTGCTTGACTTGCACCCGGTAGTTCTCGCCTGGGACCGCACCGACGGCCTGCATGTCGAGGGTCTGGCCGGCAGGTTTACGCTCAGAATAACCGTCACCCTGTAAATGCGGTATAAGGGAGCCGAAGGGGACGAATTGGCCCGGCATCCGGGTGGTGTCGAGGCCCTGGACGTCGGAGAGGCTCACCAAGGCCCAGCCGCCCTCACCAATTTCCGGGGAGGAGCCGATCGGGACCAACACATCAGCGACGCCCTGTGCATCGGTGTAGAAATTGGCCCCCTTGCCGATCGGCTCGAATCCGGTCAACGCGTTGTCCGTGATGGAGACCCGGAATATTCGCACCGTGCCACGGACATTCGGATTCCCGCGTACGATCACCCTTGGGGTCGTTCCCTCACGTAGCCATCGATCAGTGGTCAGACTGCACACCTTCGCTCCAGAACACAGGCTGGTCGTCTGGGCGCTCTGCTCGGCGTGGGCGGGCGCGGCCCCGGCCACAGCGCTGACGGAGATCGTCAGAAGGGCGACCGCCGCCGCACTCATTGTGGAGATGTGGCTCATTCTTCGTCCTCCCGATCAGGACGACGGGAATGACGACGACCGATGGCCGCCAAGGCCGGGCCAACCAGGGTGATGACTCCGACACCGACCGGTACCCACCACGGGGCACCTTCGTGTTCACCCTTGTCGGGAGAGCGACGCGTGCGGTCCTCACGTCCCCACACTGGGGAGGAGGATGACTGCGGGGCCAGCGAGGAGCCGGCACTCGCAGCGGGAGAGGACGCGCTGGGGGTCGGGGTCGGCGAGCTCGGGGTGGTCGAGGGGGACGACGGGCGAGGAGACGGCGTAGGTGACGTGGTGGTCGGACGGGCGGTCGCGATGGTGTTGGGGCGGCTGTCCGTATTGTCGTGGTTCTTGCCGGGCTTCGGTCCGGTGCTGTGCTTCGGTGCCGTCGGGTTAGGACGGTTGTGATGGTCCCCACCGTGGCCGTGACCAGGCTCGTGGGACGGTTTGTCTCCGCCATGCCCTGGTCCGTGAGTGGGCTTGCGCGTGGGCTTGTCGTGGCCACCGGTCGGCTTGTGAGTGTTGCCGGTTGGGCCGTGACTGGGTTTGCCGGTCGGGCCGGTCGATGGTCCGGGGCCCGGGCCGGGACCTGGCCCTGGTTCGTCGCCGTGGTCACCGCCCTTAGCGAATGTGGGCGTGATGGGAGGGAGTTGTTCGTTGTCGGAGGAGAACACAACAACGCTGAACCCGTTGATCTTGAGATTCGGATCCCAACGGGGAGTCTCGTCCCAGCGGCCACCGGAACCCTCCTCCCAGGTGCCGGTGTGGTACCACCACGTCGCTGGGATTTCGGCGTAGGGGTCGGCCTCGATATCGTTTATCCTGTTGACGATCTGACCGGTGCCGCCATCATGCGAGAAACCAGCCAGGGTCAGGGCGTCCGCCCTGCCGTCGGGACCAGAAACGTTGTGCGATCCGATGATGCATCGCACGAGAGTCTTCGAGTTGAGGTTGCCCGGAACCTCGGGCTTGACGTCCGCGGGTTTGGCCGGCCAGTACAGGACTACCGCGAAACCTTCGTCCTTCTGACACCACCCGTCGTGGAATCCCGCCCCCTCGGCATTGATGGGGGCGACCACCATCGACCCCGCAGCACACGTGAATGTCAGCAGGCTCGCAATGGTGACTGGGCGGCGACCCATCAGGCTCCTCTCGGTGGGTCGCCGCGACGAACGAGAGGATCGTCACGCCACGTAACCCACGACATGGCATCAACGCTCAACTGATTCGGCGATCCGGCTCAGCCATACGGCATCACGGTTGCGGGACAGCGCCGGACTCTCACCGGCTTCTCCGTCACAGTTGTCGGTCCCGGGGCACACGGCCTCGGACGGCCCTTAGTCTACAGCGTGAGCTTCTGGGGTGCGACCTCGGCCACTTGACGAGCTTCGAGGGCCCTGATCGGGGGAAAGATCCCGTCAGATGATAATGACGGCAGCGACGAGCACAACCGTGATGCAGATCGTCATCCAGTTCGGGTGAACCTGAATTTCTCCGTCACGAGACATCCCGTCCCTGGGCTTCTTCTGGTCCGGCCCCTGCTCGGTCTGCGTCGCAGCCGTCGCCCTGGCCACGGGACGACGCTCGATCCTCTCCATCTCGATGAGACGAGCCGTCGAGTGGGAATCCAGCGACCACCTCATCGGAAGCTCGGAACCGACGATGACCTGCGGGACGTGGTCGACATTGCCCTTCATCGCGGTGGCCGTGCCGCGTGCCGGGGCAGCCCACGCCGAGATCGTGCGTGGCTTGCGTATCCCCTCGGCGTCAGGACGACGCTCGGCTGTCAGCGCCAGCCCCCAACGCCCGGTGACTTCGGTAATTCGACGCCAAGGAACGTCCCAAATTCGGAATTGATTGACGACGGTCACCCCATCGTCATTGATCCGAATTTCGGCAACTCCCCAAATGATCCACGTCAGCCACACGAAAAGCAGCAGGGCGGGCAGGTTCGTCAATCCAGCCAGACCGGATCGAATGAGGTCGAGAATCGTCAGCACGATGATTACCGCGAGGACGATCCCGACGCCGATTCGTCCTCGATGCGAGGAGATGATGATCGGCGGTCTCATGGCGCTCCAGACGGGGTCAGACAAGTGGTGGTGTGCGGTGACGTGGGTATTACCGTCGTGAGTTGATAGGCTACCCCCGCTGTGTCCATGCTCCCAGACATTTGCCTGCAGCGCGTCATGGGGGTTGGATCTGCGTAGTCAGTAGTCCACGAGATGGGAGAGGGCCCGGATGCTTTCCGCCTTCGCCAATGCCTTCAGAACGCCGGATCTTCGCCGCAAGATCCTGTTCACGCTCTTCATCCTGGCGGTTTTCAGGCTCGGGTCCGTCATCCCCGTCCCGAACGTCAACGTGTCTAACATCAACACGTGCGTCAGCCAGGCGAGTTCCGGGTCCTCTGCCGGTCTGTACTCGATGATCAGCCTGTTCTCGGGTGGCGCCCTGCTGAAGTTGGCGATCTTCGCGCTCGGCATCATGCCCTACATCACGGCGTCGATCATCCTGCAGCTGCTGACCGTCGTCATCCCGAAGCTGGAGACCCTCAAGAAGGAGGGCGCGTCCGGCCAGAACAAGATCACCCAGTACACCCGTTACCTCACCCTGGTGCTCGGCCTGCTGCAGGCGACGGCCTTCGTCACCCTGGCAACCTCGGGACGTCTGTTCACCGGCTGCGCCCTGCCGGTCGTGTACTCCACCTCGATCTTTGAGATCATCGTCATGATCCTGACGATGACGGCAGGCACGACGATCGTCATGTGGATGGGTGAGCTCGTCACCGAGCACGGTATCGGCAACGGCATGTCGATCATGATCTTCACCCAGATCGCTGCCCGCTTCCCCGATTCCCTGTGGTCCATCAAGGTTGCCCGTAACGGTGCTGGCCAGGCCCACGCCTGGTTCGTGTTCGGCTTGGTGATCGCCATCGGCCTGCTAGTCATGGCAGCCGTTGTCTTCATCGAGCAGGGCCAGCGGCGCATCCCGGTGCAGTATGCGAAGAGGATGGTCGGGCGCCGGATGCTCGGCGGCTCGACGACCTACATTCCGCTGAAGGTGAACCAGTCCGGCGTCATCCCGGTCATCTTCGCCTCGTCGATTCTGTACCTTCCGGTGCTTTACGCCACCTTCCGACCGCAGACCGACGCGGCGAAGTGGATTGGTCACTACTTCACACGTGGTGATCACCCGATTTACAACATCGTCTATTTCCTGCTGATCATCTTCTTCTGCTACTTCTACGTGGCCATCACTTTCGATCCCGTCGAGATGAGTGACAACATGAAGAAGTATGGTGGATTCATTCCCGGCATCCGGGCCGGGAAGCCCACCGAGGACTACTTGGCCTATGTGTTGTCGAGGCTGACGGCACCTGGGTCCTTGTACCTGGGCCTCATTTCGATGATCCCGACGCTCGCGTTCGTGTACCTCAAGGCGAACCAGAACTTCCCGTTCGGAGGTACGAGCATCCTCATCATCGTGGGTGTGGCGCTGGACACCGTCAAACAGGTTGAAAGCAAGTTGCAGCAACGACACTACGAAGGATTCCTGTCATCATGAGACTGCTGATCATGGGCGCCCCGGGCGCAGGCAAGGGAACTCAGGCCACCGCCATCGCTGAGCACTGCTCCGTGCCCGCGATCTCCACCGGCGACATGTTCCGTGCCAACATCAAGAACGGCACTGAGCTGGGCAAGAAGGTCAAGGCCATTATGGATGCCGGCGACCTCGTTCCCGACGAGCTGACCGATGCCATCGTCGTCGATCGCCTCCACCAGGACGACGCCGCCAACGGCTTCCTGCTCGACGGCTACCCCCGCAACATGCATCAGGTCGAGGCCCTCGACGCTTATCTCAAGGAGCACGGTCAGGAGCTCGACGCAGTCATCAGCCTCGACGTCGACCCCGAGCTGCTCACCCAGCGTCTGCTGAAGCGTGCTGAGATCGAGGGGCGTACCGACGACAACGAGGAGACCATCCGCAACCGTATGAAGGTCTACTCCTCCCAGACCGAGCCGCTCCTGGAGCATTACCGCTCGGCCGGCATTCTCGTTCCGGTTGACGGCGTCGGTGAGATCGACGAGGTGCGCCAGCGCATCTTCGCTGCTCTCGATTCGAAGAACTGACGTGCTGGGCCGCAATCGATTCCAGATCAAGACACCCGACCAGATCTGCAAGATGCGTCGGGCGGGACTGGTCGTCGCCGAGGGCTTGGAGGCCATGAGAGCGGTTGCCGTGCCTGGGGCCACCACCGCCGACATCGACCGGGCCGGCCGCGAGGTGCTCGAGCGTCACAACGCTGGTTCTAACTTCCTCAATTACGGGGGAGATTGGGGCCTGCCGCCCTATCCGGGCGTGGCATGTGTGAGCCCGAACGAGACCATCGTCCACGGCATCCCCGGTGATCGCGAGCTTAAGGACGGCGACATCGTCTCCATCGACTACGGAGCCATCGTCGACGGGTGGCACGGTGATGCCGCCCGAACGGTTCTGGTGGGAGACGTCAGCGAGGAGGCCAGGGCCTTGTCCGAGGTGACTCGTGAGTCCATGTGGGCCGGCATTGCCAAGGTCGCGGCCGGTGCTCGCATCGGTGACGTCTCCGCTGCTGTACAGGCCTCCCTGGAGTCCCACGACCGTGATTACGGGATCATCCGTGAGTACACCGGCCACGGGATCGGCACCGAGATGCACATGGATCCGGACGTCCCCAACTGGGGCCGAGCTGGACGTGGCCCGAAGATCGTCGAAGGTATGGTGCTGTGCATCGAGCCGATGGCGACTCTCGGTATGGAGGACACTGCCACCCTGGACGACGAGTGGACGGTTGTCACGGTGGACGGCTCGTGGGCCAGCCACTGGGAGAACACCGTTGCCGTGACCAGCAAAGGTCTGTGGGTGTTGTCCGAACCCGATGGCGGCAAGGCCGAACTCGAGAAGCGCGGAGTGCCATTCGGGCCTCTTGATTGAGATTGAGTTCTTGTGGTGGTCGCCGGGACGTTGGTCCCGGCGACCACTGTTTTGTGGGGGTAGAGGGTCGACACGCCCTATCTGGGATTCTCTGCGGCTCAACCAGGTTCGGAACTCGTCGTTACTACACGGAGCTGCCAAAAACTGCGCTTGGTAACGTGAACATCGTGTGTTTGGCCTAATTTTTGGCAGCTCCGTGTAGTTGTCCCCACGTAACAGCCAACCGCCGCACCAAAAAATACCTGTGGACAAGTGAAGGATCCGGCTTGCGTTGACGATAACTGTCAATGTGAGAACTTCTGATGTTGCGAGCCATGGTGTGCCATCCGAGCTCTGCCCCGGCGGCGTGGTGTCCACAGGTGTGCTTTCGTGCTTCGGCCTCGATCGTGAAGCGATCCGGTCAGCGAAGAAGAGGGGTGAACTCAGCTGGCTGAGAATGGGTTGGTGGGCCCTACCGGATGCCGACCACGACGTCGTCACCGCGGTGAGGGCAGGAGGCGTGCTGGGGTGTGTCAGTGCTCTAAAGATGATCGGGGTCTGGTCGCCGCCCGATTCGCAGATCCATTGCCGGGGCCACCGCGAACCACTGTCCCCGGCTGTTCGTTCCTGTCCCGCGCCTCGTCGCGCTGCCCCCATCATGGCAGTCGATCCGCCCGACATTGCTGTGCAGTCAGTCGTGCGCTGCCTCGATCGTGATGAAGCCGTGGCGGTCCTCGACTCTGTGCTGCGGAAAGGGGTACTCACTCGCGAACGGCTTGAGGAGTGTCTTTCGCCGATACCGGCGGGTCGGCGCATCCTTCCCGACCTCGGCTGGGCCGACTCAGGTGCCGAGTCCCTCGTCCGATGCCGGTTACGCCGCCTCGGTCTCCCCGTGAGAACTCAGGCCAGCATCGATGGCGTGGGGAGAGTCGACATGCTGGTGGGGAGCCGCCTCGTCATCGAAGTCGATTCGGTGGCACACCACACGGATGCCTTCGCATATTCCAACGATCGTCGTCGTGATCTTGAACTCGTTTCCCGCGGTTATCTCGTCGTCCGGATCACCTGGCACCAAGTCATGTACGACTGGGAGTGCGTCGAGCAGCACATTCTGGAGATCGTCGGTGCCGGTGACCACCTGGGTCGTGTCCGGGCAGCCTGACAACAGGGGTTGACGAGGGTGGTTGTATGTCTGCCATGAGCTTTGCCATAGGCCCTGCCCCACAGACTCGCCGTGACGACGTTGTCGAGATCCTCCACGGGCACACCATCGAAGACCCGTACCGCTGGCTCGAGGACGCCGATTCCCCCGACACCGTCGACTGGGTGGAACGACAGCGAGCCTTCACCGAGGAAGCCTTCACCAAGCTGAGAACCCGGGAGGCGTTCCGCAACCGACTCACTGAGCTGTACTCCCTTCCTGGCAACACGATCGACAAGCACTGTGGCGGTCGCTATCTCATGTGGCACGACGACGGTGATGCCGCCCAGCCAGTGGTTCAGGCGGCCGAGGACTGGCGCGACCTGTTCGATCGTCCCATCACTCTCCTCGATCCCAACGATTGGTCCGAGGACGGTACGACCTCCCTCAAGGATGCGGCCATCAGCCCCGACGGCTCGACCCTGGCGTGGGCGAGCTCGGCAGCCGGCTCAGACTGGACCTCCTTCACCCTCCGCAACGTGGCCACCGGCGAGGAGCGCGACCCCGGAATCCGTACCAAGTTCAGTACGGTCAGCTGGTTCCCAGATTCAGTGAGCCTGCTCGTCCTGGACTTCCCGGACAAGGAAACTGGCGAGACCGCGGTCACCAAGGCCGCGGGCGACCCACGTCTTGTCATGGTCCGCACCGACACTGGTGAGCGGACCGAGGTGCTTCCGGCTGGCCCGGAGGGGACCTTTTACTGGGGTGGGATCAGTCACGAAACCGACGAGAACGGCGACCGCACCGGGGAGGGCTGGGTGGTCGTCAGCGACATCATCGGCACCTCCCACAACAGCGGGCTGACGGTCTTCCGTCATCACCTCGTCGACGGACACTCCGTGGTCGAGAAAGGGCGTCGCATTGCCGAGGCTGACGCGAGTCATCATCCCGTCGGCATCGTCGGCTCAACGTTCTTTGTCCTCACTGACGACATCACCCCGACCTACCGACTCGTCGCCATTGACCTTGCGGCGGACGAACCAACTCCGAGCGAGGTCATTGCGTCCTCGGAGTACCCGTTGTCGACGGTGGTCCTGGCCGGGGAGACCCTCGTCGCCGTGTACATGGTTGACGTCTCGCCGCGCATTAGCCGATGGTCTACTTCAGGGAAGCATCTCGGTGACGTCGACATCGAGGCTGGTGACGTCCATCTCACCGCTCCCGACGAGCACCAACCCGACGTATTCATTCACGCCACGGGCCCGAGCAGCCCGAACGTCGTTTACCACCTCGACGCCGCATCCGGTGAGTTGGAGAAGATTCAGTCCGCCGAGGTTGGCCAGTTCCATGCCGGTGTGGAGCGTCGTCATGCCACGAGTGTCGACGGCACCCAGGTGCCCTACTGGTACATGCGCGACGAGTCCAACGACGCGACCGGGCCGCTGCCGACCATCGTCTACGGATATGGCGGATTCGACATCACCATCACCAACACCCATTCCCCTCTGTGGCAGGCGTGGATGGAGGCCGGCGGTGCGGTCGCCCTCGTCAACGCTCGTGGCGGTGGCGAGTTCGGATCCGAGTGGTACCGCGACGGTGTTCTCGACAACAAGCAGCACGTTTTCGACGACCACATCGCCGTTCTCCTTGACCTCGTCGAGGCCGGACTGGCGACCCCAGCCACCCTGGCAATCAGTGGTGGTTCCAATGGTGGTCTGATGGTCGGTGCCGTGCTCACCCAGCGTCCGGAGCTACTAGCTGCGGCAGTTCCCGAGGTCGGAGTGCTCGACTTGCTGAGGTTCCACAAGTTCTCCTCGGGGGCTGCATGGATGTCGGACTACGGCAACCCGGAGGACACCCACGACTTCGAGGTCGAGCTGGCCTACTCGCCGCTGCACAACGTGGGGGAGGGACGCCACTACCCGGCGACCCTCGTCATGACCGGTGACCACGACGATCGCGTCGTGCCGGCCCACAGCCACAAGTTCACCGCCACCCTGCAGCGAGCCCAGGGAGGGGACGCCCCGATCCTCACCCGCATCGACCAGTCGGTGGGGCATGGTGCCGGGCGTCCCCGTGCTTCCCGCATCGATGCGTCCGCTGACAAACTCGCCTTCATCGCTGAGTTCACGGGCCTGACACCGCGGTTCTGATCTCGTCTCGGTTCTCTACCGGCACGGCCTGGTGGTGACGCCGCCGCCAATTTGGGGCGACGGCATCAAGCAGGTATCGTTAGCTGTTGGCTCCTTCTGTGCGGAGCCAACAGCCGTACCCGCAGGGGGTACGGCCAGCGGACAGATGGGACGTAATGGCCAAGAAAGAGGGAGCACTCGAACTGGAGGGAACTGTCGTTGAGGCTTTGCCCAACGCCATGTTCCGTGTCGAACTCAAGAACGGGCACCGCGTTCTTGCCACGATCAGCGGCAAGATGCGTCAGCACTACATCCGAATCCTGCCGTCGGACCGTGTCGTCGTTGAGCTGTCGCCCTATGACCTCACTCGCGGTCGGATCGTCTACCGCCACAAGTGAGCTGCGGCTCATTGCCAAGCGCTTAACGGCGCACCACCCAGGTTCCCGCCAGGGGATCGTTACGCGAAAGAGAATCTCATGAAGGTTCAGCCGAGCGTCAAGAAGATCTGCGACAAGTGCAAGGTCATCCGTCGCCACGGCCGCGTGATGGTCATCTGCGACAACCCGCGCCACAAGCAGCGTCAGGGCTGAGCCCACGCCGCGACGGGATCGCAGATCGTCCACGCGACGGTCAGCAGGAATGCAGGGGTTCGACCCCTGAGGTCCACCGTCAGGCCCACCCGCCAGGTGGGAGCGGTGAACAATTGAACTGCACAACAGAAAACGCACCGGTTGCACACGCTGGTGCAGACCTCCCGGGCATTGCCCGGGACACCGTGGAAGCACGTCCCGGAGCCCCGCTCGAAACCATCGAGCACGGATCTGGGCCACCACCCCCGGACGAAGGCCGGGGCCTCGTCGGACGGTCAGACACCGCCCATCGTTCCCAGGAATGACGAGGACGCTCCACGCCGGACACCTTCGCGGCTCGACTTCGTTCGGGTCGAACGAACAAGAAAGGGATGCCACATGGCACGCCTCATCGGAGTTGACCTGCCGCGCGACAAGCGCCTCGAGGTCGCCCTGACCTACATCTACGGAATCGGCCGCACTCGCGCCACCGAGACTCTGAAGGCCACCGAAATCAGCGGTGACCTGCGCGTCCACGAGCTGACCGACGATCAGCTCGTGGCTCTGCGTGACCACATCGAGGCCAACTACCACGTCGAAGGTGACCTTCGTCGTGAGGTGGCCGCTGACATCCGCCGCAAGATCGAGATCGGCACCTACCAGGGCCGTCGTCACCGCAGCGGACTGCCGGTCCGTGGTCAGCGCACCCGCACCAACGCCCGTACCCGCAAGGGCAAGAAGAAGGCCGTCGCCGGCAAGAAGAAGGCCAAGTGAGTCACTGCCCATCGGGCACTCACCAACCTTCATCGATGCGCAGATCACACTGATTTCAGGAGAGACATCACATGGCTACTGCAGGCCGCAAGGCTGCACCCAAGACCAAGGTGCGCCGCAAGGAGAAGAAGAACGTCGTCGCCGGACAGGCGCACATCAAGAGCACGTTCAACAACACCATCATCGCCATCACCGATCCTTCCGGTGCGGTGATCTCGTGGGCCTCTGCCGGCACCGTCGGCTTCAAGGGCTCTCGTAAGTCCACCCCGTTCGCCGCTCAGATGGCCGCCGAGGCCGCTGGACGTCGCGCCATGGAGCATGGCATGAAGCGGGTTGACGTCTTCGTCAAGGGTCCCGGTTCCGGCCGTGAGACCGCCATCCGTTCCCTCGGGGCCGTCGGCCTGGAGATCGGTCCGATCTCCGACGTCACCCCCGTTCCGCACAACGGATGCCGCCCGCCGAAGCGCCGCCGCGTCTGACCCACTCCGAGAGCAAAGGACTGATACACAATGGCCCGTTACACCGGCCCCCTCACCAAGAAGTCCCGTCGCCTCGGGACTGACCTTGTCGGCAACGACAAGTCCTTCGAGCGTCGTCCGTACCCTCCGGGTGTCCACGGTCGCGGTCGTACCAAGGATTCCGAGTACTCGCTGCAGCTGCGCGAGAAGCAGAAGGCTCGTTACGCCTATGGCGTGCTGGAGAAGCAGTTCCGTCGTTACTACGAGGAGGCGGATCGCGCCCAGGGCAAGACTGGTGACGTCCTGCTGCAGATCCTCGAGTCGCGTCTCGACAACGTCGTGTACCGCGCCGGACTTGCTGCCACCCGTCGTCAGGCTCGCCAGATGGTCAGCCACGGCCACTTCCTGGTCAACGGCAAGAAGGTCAACATTCCTTCCTACCGCGTGAGCACCCACGACATCATCGACGTTCGCGAGAAGTCCAAGGACCTTTACCCGATCGTCGTCGCCCGCGAGACCTTCGAGACCCGCGACGTTCCGGCCTGGCTGGAGGTGCGTCCGAACAAGGGACGCATCCTGATCCACCAGCTGCCCACCCGTGAGCAGATCGTCGTCGACGTCAACGAGCAGGCCATCGTCGAGCTCTACTCCAAGTGATCCGAGAGGTCACCCCCTTGGATCCCCGAGGGGGCCAAGTTACTGCGTATCTTCACCGGCTCGGTGATTGCGCATTGCTCTGAGGCCACCTGGAAGCTGATGAGGGGTGACCCCTTGCAGCCCAGCTTTCCCCGGGCCGACTTCGGTCGGCCCGGGGATGCAACAACTGAATAACCTCGCGGCGGGGAGTTCCCGTCATCCTGTTCCCCTCTGCGCCTTCATATAGCGGTCGGCGCGAAAGGTAGAAAACATGCTCATCGCACAGCGTCCCACCCTCACCGAGGAGTCCGTCTCCGAGTTCCGCTCAAAGTTCATCATCGAGCCCCTGGAGCCCGGCTTCGGCTACACCATCGGCAACTCGCTGCGTCGCACCCTGCTGTCGTCCATCCCGGGCGCCTCTGTGACGAGCATCAAGATCGAGGGAGTCCAGCACGAGTTTTCCACCATCGAGGGCTGTGTCGAGGACGTCACCGAGATCATCCTGAACCTCAAGGGCCTGGTCCTCTCCTCCGAGGAGGACGAGCCCGTCGCCATGTACCTGCGCAAGTCCGGCGCCGGCGAGATCACCGCTGCCGACATCAACCCGCCGGCCGGTGTGACCATCCACAACCCGGACCTGCACATCGCCACCCTCAACGACGATGGCCGCTTCGAGATGGAGCTCATCGTCGAGCGTGGACGCGGCTACGTGTCCAGCGCCCTCAACGACGACCCGAACTCCGAGATCGGTCGCATCGCCGTCGACTCCATCTACTCCCCGGTCCTCAAGGTCACCTACAAGGTCGAGGCCACCCGAGTCGAGCAGCGCACCGACTTCGACAAGCTCGTCGTCGACGTCGAGACCAAGCCGAGCATTCAGCCGCGCGACGCCGTCGCTTCTGCCGGCAAGACCCTTGTCGAGCTGTTCGGTCTGACGCGTGAGCTCAATGCCGACGCCGAGGGCATCGAGATCGGTGCCGGCCCGGTTGACGAGGAGTACGCCGAGAGCCTCGGAACCCCGGTTGAGGAGCTCAACCTCACCGTCCGTTCCTACAACTGCCTCAAGCGCGAGGGCATCCACACCGTCGGAGAGCTTGTTTCCCGCTCCGAGCAGGATCTGCTCGCCATCCGCAACTTCGGATCCAAGTCCATCGACGAGGTCAAGGAGAAGCTGACCGAGCTCGGTCTGGCTCTCAAGGACTCCGTCCCGGGCTTTGACCCACTCGCCGCCGCCGAGGCCTACGACGAGGCCAGTGACGACGATGATTTCGCGGAGACCGAGCAGTACTGAGCTGATTGATGCAGGGACCCCTGCATCCCCCGAGCGAGTCGGCTCTGCTTCGCAGTCGCGGGTTTGCCTGCGGTTGAGTAGAGGGTCGAGTAGCTCTTGACAACCAAAGATTTCCTCTCTTCGGAGGGGAGGCCAGGGGGGTGGACCCTGGCCACACCCCCACCCGTCGCTTGACGGGGAAGGGGAGGGGAGGACAACCGTCCTCCCTCAGCCGGATCGCGGCGGGTCCACCTGCCCGCCACACCGACACACAAGGAGAAAAAGAATGCCGAAGCCCACTAAGGGTCCCCGTCTTGGCGGTTCCCCGGCCCACGAGCGGATCATCTTGCGCAACCTGGCCAGCCAGCTCTTCGAGCACGGCCATGTCGTGACTACCGTCACCAAGGCCAAGCGCGTCCGCCCGCTCGCCGAGAAGCTCATCAACCGAGCCAAGACCGACACCGTCGCCAACCGTCGCATCGTCAACCGCACGATCACCGACCGCGGCGTCGTGCACATCCTCTTCACCGAGATCGGCCCCCTCATGGAGGGTCGCGACGGCGGTTACACCCGCATCACCCGCATCGGCAACCGCAAGGGCGACAACGCCCCCATGGCCGTCATCGAGGTCGTCACCGAGAAGGTATCCTCCAAGGCTCCGGCCAGCGCTGCTGACGCCAAGGCGCAGATCAACACCGCCACCGAGGCGGCTGATGCCAAGGAGCCGGAGGTCAAGGAGGTCGCCCCCGAGAAGACCGAGGGTGACGCCGCCATCGAGCACAACACCTTGGCCGAGAACGCCGCTGCTGACGCCCCCGTGGCCGCTGAGCAGGATGCCGTTGAGGCCGAGGAGAAGGCTCAGGCCTGATCCTCCTTCCTTGAAACACCCGAGCGCCGGTCCCTGAGGGGTCGGCGCTCGGGTGTTTCCGCGAACTCGACCCAACCCCGGACGCCGTCATGCGTCATCACCACATAGGCTGGAGAAGTGACGACCCTCCGTATCGCTCAGCTCGCCAACTTCGTCGGCCCCGTCTCGGGTGGCATGAAGGTGGCTATCGACGCTCTTGGCAGGGGATACGTCGCTGCAGGTCACGAGCGCATCCTCGTCATTCCAGGACCGAGGGACCGCATCACGGAGTCGGAGTCCGGCATCACGGTCGAGATCGCGGCACCACGAGTTTCGGCCGGTTACCGTATGATCGCCACGCCTTGGCGTGCTCTCGACATCCTTGATCGTTTCCGTCCCACGTCCATCGAGTCCTCCGACAAGTGGACCCTCACCCCAGCTGCCGGCTGGGCGACCCGACGCGGCATCGGTTCGGTCCTGTTCAGCCACGAACGCCTCGACGACATGCTGACGATGTGGGTGCGTCGTCAGTTCGGCGTCGCCGCCGCTGTCGGCGCCCTGAACCGCCGTCTGTCCAAGTCCTTCGACGTGGTCGTCGTCACGTCGGACTACTCCGCGGGTGAGTTCGCCGACACGGGAGCTCGCCTCGTCAAGGTTCCTCTCGGTGTCGACCTTGAGACTTTCCATCCGGACAAGCGCGAGCCTGGGCTTCCCACCCCGCGCCCGGACGGGCTCCTCAGGCTGTGCTACGTCGGCCGGATGAGTCACGAGAAGAGCCCGCAGTTGGCTGTCGCTGCCGCCGTCGAATTGCATCGCCGCGGTGTCCCGCTGCGACTGGACATGTACGGTGTCGGTCCCGATGCTGACACCCTGAAGGAGCAGGCCGGCGACGCCCCGGTCTTCTTCAACGGTTTCGTGGAAGGGCGCGACGAGGTTGCCCGTCGATTTGCGGCTGCAGACCTCTCCATGTCAGTTTGCCCGGCAGAGACCTTCGGGTTGGCATCCTTGGAAGCTCTCGCCTGCGGAACCCCGGTCGTCACTGCGAACCGAGGAGGCGCACACGAGATCGTCGATGCCACCAGCGGAGAGGCTGGCAGTCCCGACGCCGACGGTTTGGCGGATGCAACCGTGCGTCTGGCCGACCGGCTAGGACCCGACCTGCGAGAGGCCGCTCGACGGCGAGCCGAGCAGTTCACCTGGGAAGCCAGTGTCGAGAAGATGCTGGCTGTTCATTCCGAGATTGCCGCACGTCCTGGTAGGAAGCCCTACTGGAAGCAGAAACTCAAGGACCGGCACGACGTCCTAAGCGGCGTCGACGACCCACTCGCCCCGCAGACAGGCGACCATCAGATCGACGACCATCAGGAGCGCAGATGAAGAAGATCCCACTCGTGCTGGCCGGTGTGGCAGCCATCGTCGTCCCGGTCGTCGTGGCGGCGCCGAAATCAGAACCAGCCCTGCCTGAGGGGCCCGGCGACGAACCGCTGCGTACCTTTGACGACGTCGTCGCGGCCTGCCGAGCGACGGGCAAGACCGGTTGGGCCCTCGTCGACGAGGCCACCCAGCTCGTCCACCGGATGTACACCCATTACTCCTGCTGGCATCTGTGGCTCAGCCCGGAGGCATCTCTCGCGGCTGGTCACGGCCACTCGGGGCAGTACAACATCGTCCTCGGGCGAGTGCTCGAGGAACTCGGATTCCAGGTGAGGCCGGTCCATGCTGCGCGCGTCCGGTTGGAGCACCACCCCTGGTACCACACCGGCCACAGCTGGCTTCGCGTCACATACGAGGGCAAGGAGCTCGACGTCTGCGCATCACGTCCGGGCAACACTGCCGGAGACGTCGCCTTCGTCCCGATCACCGACGTCCTGGACCGCACCAAGCTCAACAGCATCGACACCACCATCGCCCTGGCGCCGATCACCGTCGTCAGTGTCTGGAAGTCCTGGTTGACGGGGTCGGGAATCCAGAGGTGGATATACCGGCCATTCGGGGTCTCCGCCTGACATGGCCGGCCCGGGATCGGGCGAGATCCCAGGCCCCCAAGTGCTCAGGTGTCCATGAGGTCGCCGGTGGACGTCCTGGTGAGGGAGCGGTTCATGGTCTCCGGGGCCATGAACTGGCCAGTCACCGCGCCAATGACACACAGTCCTGCCGCAATGACCATGCACCACTTGATGCCGATCGTCCCCATGCCGATGGGCAGCAGGTAGGTGCCGAGGAAGGCGCCGATACGGCTCATCGCCGACCCGAGTCCGACGCCACTGGAGCGAATGTCGGTGTCGAAGATCTCTGACGGGTACACCGCGGTGAGGATGTCACTATAGGAGTTGACCAGGGCAAAGACCGCCAGACCGAGCACCAGTACCCACGACGGCGCGTTCGTCCACAGGCCGACGACCAGCAGGACCACCATCTGCACCCAGAACGGGCCAATGAGCATGCGGCGGCGACCGATCCGGTCGATGGCCAGCAGGCCGATGAGGGCACCGATCGCGCCGACGGTGTTCGAGAGGATCGTGCCGGTCGCCTGGGACTTCACATTGAGGGACTCCAGCACCTTCGGGGCGTAGGTGAAGATGGCGAAGTACGGGGTGACGATGCACGTCCAGAAGATGCAGACGAAGACGGTGCGTCGCAGCTGACCCTTGCGGAAGAGCTTGCGGTACCCGTCCTCGCCGACCGACTCTGCGGCGAACTCCTCGGCCTCGAAGAACTCCGGACCCATGTGTTTCTCGACGATCTCACGCGCCTCGGCCTCTCGGCCGTGACGAAGCAGCCAGCGTGGGGATTCGGGCAGACCGATCCGCAGGCCCAACACGACGAGGGCAGGAATCACCGAGGTCGCCAGGATCCACTTCCACGAGATCCCGAGCCACAACAGCGCGTAGCCCAGCAGAACAGCGATGAGGAAACCGATACGCCAACACAACTCGAGGAAGGCCAGCTTCGATCCACGCTCCCGGGCCGGGGCGAATTCCGACAGCATCGGGGCACCGATCGAGTACTCGGCGCCGATGGCCATGCCCAGCAGGAATCGGAGGATGGCCAGGGACACCCCGCCGGTGACGAAGGCCTGGGCGACACCAATGACGATGAAGGAAATGATGTCGACCATGAACATCTTCTGGCGGCCGAACTTGTCGGTGAGGTAGCCGAAGAGTGGAGCGCCGATGAAAATACCGAGCAGGCTTGCGGCGCCGACCAGACCTTCCATTGCGGGGGAGAGACCCAGGTCATGATTGATGTGCAGGATGACGACGCTGATGATACCGAGGTCGTGATGTCGAGTCCGCCTCCGAACGCCGTGGCAGCGGTGACATGGCGCAGGAAGCGTCTGGATTCCGGGGAGATGCGTGTTGACGCTATCTCAGTATTGGGCATCGAACTGGTGGGCAGCGTGTTGGCGGCCATCGTGGCAGCCCCTTCCGGTGGCGGACAATGCACCACGAGACGATACCGAGCGGATCTGTAAGTCAATCGACTCACCGTTTCGTGGCTGGTGGGCCGTTAGTTACGGTTTCGGCCCTGTTGAAATTTAGCCGTGGAGGGGGTCGCCTCGCCGAGATTCGTGAGTCCCGTGCATATATCGAAAGGATGGGGTGGGGCTGTCATCGCACGTGGCGGCTGGTGAATGGGTTTTCGGGATTACCACCAGTTGGTGGGTCGAGGTGGGGGCAAGCCGATCAGGGCAACGGCTCCTCGGGGGAGTGCGGCCCCAGACACACGACGAGGGGCTCGTCATGAAGACGAGCCCCTCGTGGGTTCAGACGGTCTCTCAGATGAGACCCGGGGTCTGGGAACGGGCGCGATCGAAGCGAGCCTGGGCGTCGGCCCAGTTCACGACGTTCCACCAAGCGCTGATGTAGTCGGCCTTAACGTTCTGGTACTGCAGGTAGTAGGCGTGCTCCCACATGTCGAGCTGCACGACCGGGATCTGTCCGGACGGCAGGTTGCCCTGCTGGTCGAACAGCTGCATGGTGTTGAGGCGCTGGCCCAGGACATCCCAGACGAGCATGCCCCAGCCGGAGCCCTGAACGCCCTTGGCGGCCTCCTCGAACTGCTTCTTGAAGCCGTCGAAGGATCCGAAGAACTCGTCAATGGCGGCGGCGAGCTCGTTGTCCTCGGGACGGCCGCCGCCGTTGGGGGACATGTTCTTCCAGAAGACGGAGTGGTTGATGTGTCCACCGAGGTTGAAGGCCAGGTCCTTCTCGAGCTTGTTGATGGCTCCGAAGTCGCCCTTCTCGCGGGCCTCGGCCAGCTTCTCCAGGGCGGTGTTGGCACCCTGCACGTAGGTGTTGTGGTGCTTGTCGTGGTGGAGCTCCATGATCTTGCCCGAGATGTGGGGCTCTAGTGCGCCGTAGTCGTAGTCGAGATCGGGAAGGGTGTAAACAGCCATTCTTCCTCCTGTGGAACGAGATGCGCCATGGCTTCCGTCATGACGTGGCCCTTGGCGGGGCCGCTTGTTCGGTACAACACCGGAACTGTCTCCATCATTCCCACAACTGCGAGATTTTTCACGAAATGTGCCGGAATTGGTCCTGGCTAGAGCTCTTCAGCCTTCAGCGACGGCGACGAAGCCCCGTCCTGACGCACCTTCACGTACATATCTCTGACATGAGGCCTGACCGTTGACGCGGCCGGTCACACCAGACAGGAGCAGCTAGATGCGTGCCAAGCCCCCTTCCCCTATTGCTGATGCTGGCCTTCGTCGTTGCGATGGCTGCGGGATTCATCGCCAATACCGGCGGTGGCTGCCACACCTTCCCTGTTGCCCGGGTCGGCGCTGAGCTTTACCTGATCTGGCGCATCCACATGAATGTGACCAGCACCGGGAGGGACCTTCGGAACAGGCGGTCATACGCGGACGGAACAGACGATCTGGCCGTGGCTGCAACGCTGATCGGTTCCTTGGGTGTGGTCTGACAATGTGATTTGATGAATGATGTGACTGACCCCACAGGATCCTGGCCCATCCCTCAGACCGACGTGTCCACGCCTCTGGCGGCTCCGTCGACGAGTGACCCAGCCGTCAGAATCGACGGCCTCACCAAGAGGTTCGACGCCAAGATTGCCGTCGACAACCTGACGATGTGGGTTCCGCGCGGCTCCATGTTCGGCTTTGTCGGCCCCAACGGGGCCGGCAAGACGACGACGCTCTCGATGGCCACTGGGTTGCTGCGTCCTGACAGCGGCCGAATCGAGGTGCTTGGCCATGATGTCTGGGCAGATCCGGCTGCGGCCAAGGCCCAGATGGGCGTGCTCCCCGACGGGATGAAGACCTTCGACCGGCTTTCTGGCCGAGAGCTGCTCCATTTTTGTGGGACGCTGCATCGTCTCGACGAGGCCACCGTCAATGAGCGCACCGACGGTCTTCTCGACGCCCTTGGCCTGACGGAATCTGCCAACACCCTGGTGTGCGACTACTCCGCCGGCATGACGAAGAAGATCGGTCTGGCCTGCGCCCTCATCGCCGACCCGGCCCTGCTCGTCCTCGATGAACCCTTCGAGTCCGTCGACCCGGTTTCCGGTCAGACGATCCGCGCAATCCTGCGTCACTTCGTCGACGGCGGCGGGACGGTCGTGATTTCCAGCCACGTCATGGAGCTTGTCGAGTCTCTCTGCGACTCGGTGGCCGTCATCGCGAAGGGACAGCTTCACGCCATCGGGACCATCGACGAGGTCCGTCAGGGCAAGTCCCTGCAGGACAGGTTCGTCGAGCTCGTCGGCGGAAATGCCAACACTGGGGAGGGGCTCACGTGGTTGCGCAAGTCTTGAAATACCAGTGGCGATCTACTCTTGCCCCGTGCCGTAGGGGCGCCAAGGCCGGTGAGACGGTCGGGCTGATCTTCCTCATCCTGATGGCCCTGTTCCTCGGTGGGAATTACTTCTCCTACGTGTCCTCGACCGGTCAACTTGGCGTCGATCCTCGCGGGGCCACCACCGTGGCCGCAGGGGCCTCCCTCATGGTCTTCTGGATCGTGCTGCCGGTACTTTTCGGTGCTCAACCGATCTACACCGACCCCTCGCGATACGCCATGTTCCCCAGGCGTCCTCGGGAACTGATGCCTGCGTTCGTGACAGCCGGTCTGTTGGGTATGGGAGGAATTGTCACCCTGGTTGCGGCAGCCTCACATGTTGTCGCATGGTCTAGTGCGGGCGCGATCGCGGTCGTTGCGGCCGTACTCGGTGTCCTACTGGGGTGGTCCGGCGCCATGATCGCATCGAATCTCCTGCTGGCCGCGATGTCGGCGGTGCTGGCCAAGCGTCGATTCCGCGAGACCATGATGGTCTTCCTCGTACTCCTGTGCTGCGGACTGGGCGTCGGGATGCAGTTCGTGACAAGGGCTGATGCGACGACCGACGCGATTCCGGTCAACGTCGGACGGATCGTCGGTTGGACCCCGCTGGGATGGGCCTGGTCGATGCCCTGGGAAGCTGTCAGCAGCACGTGGCTGGCACTCATCGTCAAGCTCGTCCTCAGCATCGCTGGTCTTGCACTCATGGTGTGGGCCTGGCAGGCCATCGTTGACCGTCGCCTCGTCTCGCCAACTGGAGACGGCGGCGGTGCCGAGAAGATCAAGGCTGAAAGCCGGATTGATCGCATGTTTCCGGTCACCCCGACCGGGGCTATTGCCGGACGCACCCTGCGCTACATGAAGCGCGATCCCCGAATGGTGTCTCTGCTGCTCAACACCTTCCTCATCCCGGTTTTTGCTCTGGTCCCGATGTTCATCAATGGCGGGGACGAGGTGAGCGGCACGACGTCAGCTCTCGTTTTTACCGCGCTCCCCTTCATGGTCATGCTGTGCGCGGTGCCGCTCTACGCGGGTTCACTCATCAGCTACGACGGGACGGCCTTGTGGCATCACATTGAGGCGTCGGTCGCTGGTGCGGAGGATCGACGCGGTCGCGCGATTGCTTACCTCATCGTCACGATGCCGGTTGGTTTGCTGCTGGCCCTCGTCATGGTGTGGCGTTATGGTCAGTGGGAACTGTTGCCGGTGGTGGTCGCCGAAGCCTGGAGTGCCCTCCTGCTCTCGACGGGGATCGGCTCGTGGATGGGTGTCGTCAATCCGATGCGGGTGGCTGACAATCGTAAGGGGAGCGGGTTCAACTCCGGTTCCGGATCGTCGACGGGGGCTGGCTGCCTGGGGGCCCTCATCGGCATGGTGGCAGGTGTCATCACCGCCATCCCGATCGGCCTGCTCGTGATGCTGGTGGGGATGACCGACAACTCGTGGTGGAGCATCCTCCTGACCTTCGTCGTCGGGCTGGCGTGGTCCCTCCTGATACTGCATGTTGGGATCATCGTGGGCGGACGGAAACTTGATCGCAGCTGGGACGAGGTGCTGAAGAAGGTCACTCCGGTGTCGTGAGCTGTGGCGCCAATTCTGCCGTTGACGCGCCGAATTGAGCGCGTCGGGAGGCTCGACGCAACACCTGTAGTATCGGACCGCCCAGCAGCGCCAGGCAGATGACGTTGGTGAGCGCGCGTCCCAGGTTCCAGCCCATGGACGTTGCAACGTTGAACAGCACGAAGTGCCACAGATTGGTCAGCGGAGACGCGTGTGGGTCGAAGGAGAGCTGGGTGCTGGTACCCAGGTTGAACGGCCAGAAGGCGAAATCCATCAGCCAGCCGTAGATGAAGGCTGAGATGAATCCCCAGCCGCACAGCCACGCTATTTCGGTTTTCCCTCTGGCACGGGGGAGGAGGCCCGCTCCCAGCCCGACGAAGCCCGAGGCGATCATCTGGTAGGGCAGCCACGGTCCAAAGCCTGCCGTGAGGAGGGCGGACGCGAACATCGTCGTCGTACCGAGGACGAATCCAAACCCTGCGCCGAACACCCTCGCGCCGAGAATCATGAGGATGAAGACGAAGGAGATGCCGGCCATCGACGGGCTGAGGGTTCGTAGCGCGGCCCCACAGGCGGTGAGGACGCCGATCATGGCGATGGCCTTGACGTCGATACCGTCCGAACTGAGCTGGGACACCACTACGGCGAGCACCACCGGCAGGATGGCTGCGAAGAGGAAGGGGGTGCGCGTCTCGTAGTCGGTCGAGCTGCCGGGGTCGAGGAACAGCGGCCAGCAGAAGGCCAGCAGACCCATGAGCGCGGTGACGACGAGAAGCACCCGCGATGTCGTCGACGTGCGGACGGCGACGTTCTGCTTCTGTCGGTTGCTCATCGGCCCGTACCTCCCGGGTTTCCCACGAGCCTCTTGACATCGGCGATCGTCATGACGTCGGCCGGGTGGAAGACCTTGGCGATCTGTGGGCTGAAGGCCGGTGAGGAGGTGCACACCGAGCGCGTGGATCCGTCGGCCACAACGTGGCCGGTTGCCATGACAATGGTGCGGTCGGTCGTTGCTGCTGCGAATTCCACGTCATGGGTGGCTAGCAGGACGGCCGCAGGAGCTCCAGTGGCGCCGGCGGCGATGTCCTTGACGATTCTCGCCAGCTCGTTCTTCATGGCGTAGTCGAGGCCGCGGGTGGGCTCGTCCAGGAGGAGAACGTCAGGGCGACTGGACAACTGGATTGCGAGCACGAGGGCCAGCCGCTGCCCCTCCGACATGTCACGAGGGTTGCGATCTTCCGGTAGTTCCACGCCCAGCTGGGAGAGGATGGCCCGCGTGGTTCCCTCGGGAACGTCGGACTCCTTGTCAGCCTGGGCGCACTCCTCGGCCACCGTCGGCAGGTAGAGGAGGTCGGCGGCGGATTGGGGAACCAGGCTCACCATCTTCCGCGCGGTTTCGGCGTTCGCCTTGCGCGGGTCGGTCCAGGATCCGTCATGGTTGACAAGGACCTTTCCCGAGGACCTCGTCGCCCCCTGGATGGCCCACATCAGCGATGACTTGCCCGACCCATTTCGCCCCATGAGGCAGGTGACGGTTCCGAGCCCCAGGGTCGTCGTCATGGCGTCGACGGCGTGGACCGTGCCGTAATCGACACCGACTTTCTCCAGCCGCAGCACCTCCTCACCGTGGCCCTGCCAGGTCATGGTTTCTGAGGGTTGTGGTGCTTTCGGGAGGTCGGGGCGCGTGCCGACACGACGGCGGGCCTCGCGCACTGACAATGGAACGGTCGGCCATCCCATGGCCCGGCCCAGTGCGGCCAAGGGTGGGATGACGTCAGCGTGAGCCAGGACTTCCTCCGGGCGACCCTGCACGATGGACCCGTCACCGGGAAGCCACAAGACGGTGTCGGCGGCGTGCATGACGCGTTCCAGTCGGTGTTCGGCCAGCACCACCGTCAGTCCGACGTCATGGACGAGCGTGGTGATGGAGGCAAGAACGTCCTGGGCTGCGGTGGGATCCAGCGCGCTGGTGGGTTCGTCGAGGACGAGGATGCGAGGCTGGGCTGCAAGTACAGCGGCGATGGCCACCCGCTGTTGTTGGCCGCCTGACAGGCTCAGCAGGGCCCGACGTCGCAGGTCGGCGATCCCCATGAGGTCCAGGGTTTCCTCGACTCTCTTGCGCATCACCGACGGGGAGATGCCCAGCTGTTCCATGCCGTAAGCGATCTCGTCCTCGACGGTGTCGGTGACGAATCCGTTGACCGGGTTCTGCCCAACGACTCCGACGACGTCAGCCAGATCGCGGGGACGATGTGTGCGGGTGTCACGTCCGGCCACCGTCACGGTGCCGTCGAGACGCCCACCGGTGAAATGGGGGACGATTCCGTTCAGCGCCCCCGACAAGGTCGACTTGCCGGTGCCCGTACGCCCGACGACCAGCGCCAGGTCACCCTCCTGTACGGTCAGGTTGATGTTCCTGAGGGTCGGAGCCGTGGCACCGGGGTGGGTTATCGACACGTTCGACAGGGTGATGACATCGGTCATGACTCACTCACTTGATCTTTCCGGGGTTTCCACGAGGCCGCCTGCTCCGGGTCGGCTGACGCGGATCGTTGAGGCGCCGGGGTGAGCACCCCGGGCAGGGCGGCCGCCACGACGACGATGAGCATGGCCGGTTCCAACGATGGCCAGACCACCGGCGAGGTGGGGACGGTGATGGCCTTCGGATTGGCCTGGGACAGCCAGATCATGGCAATCATCGCGACGGCGCCGCACAGGCATGACGCGGTGGCCTGCCAGGTCCAGGGATCGGGACGGTACCGGCTCACCCCGAGACGACGTCCCGAGGTCCGCAGACCGATGATCGACCCGATGACGCCGACGACGATGAGTAGGATGCCGATGTGTTGGCCCATCCGGTCGGCCAGGAACCACGAGCACAGGCTGCCAGGGGCGCAGGTCGACGGGTCAGCGCTGAACGATCCGGTCGGGTTGGCCAGGATCCCGTAGCAGCCCAGGGTCAGCCCCATCACCGAGAGGACGAGCAGAATTCGTGTCCCGGGGCGGACCCGTCGGTCGTTGCGGGTTCGACCGTACCCACGCGACTCCATTCCACGGGCTAGGGACATCGAGGTCTCCACCGAGTCCTCGAGCACGGGGACGAGCACTGCGACGAGGGCTCTCATTCCCTTTCTGGTGTCGCCACGCAGCCTTCGGGCCCGTCTGACTCGTTGCACTGACGCGATGAGTTGGGGAAAGACCGCCAGGGCGATGACGATGGCCACCGAGACGTCGTGCAGGGCGGCCGGGACCGACTTGAGGACTCGCCGTGGGTTGGCCAGGGAGTTTGCGGCGCCGAAGCAGATCAGCATGCCGGCCAGGCGAAGGGCGTCGTAACCGGTGGCAGCCAGGCCCTCAGCGGTGACTGGTCCACCGATCCGGATCCCGGCTGCCCAGTCAGGCAGGGACACCTCGGGTAGTCGGAAGAGGACGGTCCCTGTCCCGTCTCCTCCTATCAGAACCTGGAAGAACACCCGGATGACGACGACCGTCAGGGCCATACCGGCGTAGACACCGGCAGAACGAGCCCAGGGCTCGTCGGTGCGACGCAGGGTGACGACGAGTGCCACGGCCGCCGTGACGAGTACGACGAGAAGGGGATTGTTGGTGAGGCTGATGGCGATTCCGCAGCCGGCCGCCCAGCCCCACCACGACCATGGGTGGACTGTCCGGGTGCTGCCGTGCGTCGTGGCAGAAGGATTCTCGACGACCGGGTCGGCCGTCCTCGTCACCAGTCTTGACACAGCTCAGCGCCAGTTCCAGTCGTCGTGAGGCATGGCTTCCCTTCCTATCGCACCACGTCAGCTTACGACGAGCTCAGGCGTTGACGTCGATGACCCGGAATCCTTTTGCAGAGGCAACCCGGGCGGCGTCGAACCCCTGGTCGCACAGCCAGCGGGTGAGGGAGTCTGCGCCGAGGTTCTTCCCGACGACGAGGTGCGCGACTCCCTCGTCGGTCAGCCGCGCCAGCCAGGTCGTCAGCATCTCGTGCAGGATCGGCTTGCCGACGCGGATCGGCGGGTTGGACCAGATCTCGTCGAAGCGCAGGTCCGAATCGACGTCCTCGGGACGGCAGGCGTGGACACGGTCGCCGATCCCGAGGGCCTTGGCGTTGCGATTGGTGAGGTCGATGGCGAGGTCGTTGACGTCCACGGCGACGACCTTTGAACCGCGGCAGGCCCGCGCCAAGGCACAGGCGATGGGTCCGTACCCGCAACCCAGGTCGAGGAAGGTGCCGTCGGAGGGCGGGGGAGTGACCTCGCGCATGAGGACGGCGGTTCCCGGGTCGAGACGTGCGCCGGAGAACACTCCACCGGCGGTCGTCATCATCATGGAGTCGTCCCAGACGTTGACGGAGATGGTGCGGGTCTGCACCGGCCCCTCGGGGGTCGTGAAGTAATGGCTGGGCGCGTGGTCATCGCGGCGGGATCGGCTCATCAGTCCTCCCAACAGGTGTCGCAGAGTTCGTCGTGGCTTCGACGGGAACGCGCTTGGGCGGCACGCTCGGCAAGGTCTTCCTCGGCTGGGTAGCCGACCTCTTCCAGGGTGAGTCCGCGAGCTGGCATGACGAGCACCGACGACGCCCGCGACGTGCTGGCGGCGACCTCGTCGAGCCAGTGCTGGTCGCGGCGGCCGGAGGCGACGGCCGTCAGAGCTCCGATGAGGGACCTCACCATGGAGTGGCAGAAGGCGTCGGCCCGGACGGTCACCTCGATGGTCCCGCACGGGTCTTCGAGGCGTTCGGCGTGGCAGTCCAAGAGGGTGCGGATGGTTGTCGCGCCCTCGCGGTACTTGCAGAAGGCGGCGAAATCGTGCAGCCCGAGAAGGGAATCGCCGGCCGTATTGAGGCGGTCAAGATCGAGGTGCCCTCGTACGGATGCCACGTGGAATCGCGTCAGCGGATCGGGTCGGGAGGACCCGTCCCACAGCCGGTAGACGTAACGACGCCACAAGGCCGAGAAGCGAGCGTCGAACTCGCCGGGAACAGGGCGGATAGACCTGACGACGACGTCGGAATCGAGGACCCGCGCCAACCGGCGCAGCATCGAGGAGGTGTCGATGTCGTCGGGAAGATCGACGTGGGCCACCTGACCGCGGGCATGGACTCCGGCGTCAGTTCGCCCAGCCACCGTCAGTGGGGTTGGCTCGCCGAGCCGGAGCACCCGGGGAATCCATGTCTCCAGCTCTCCCTGAACGGTGCGACGACCCGGCTGTGCCGCCCACCCCGAGAAATTCGCCCCGTCGTAGGCGATGTCCAGACGCCAGCGGGTCATGACTCGTCCACACGACGCCAGGTCAGGTCGTGGACGGTTCGCCCAGCCGCGAGCCCCTTCTTCTCGTAGCGGGTTACCGGGCGTTCGTCCCAGCGTGGGCTGAAACCGTTAGGGCCCGCATTGACCGGCTCGAGCAGTGGCTCGGCCGACAGCACCTCGACCATCCAGGTCGCGTAGTCGTCCCAGTCGGTGGCAAGACGCCACAACCCTCCCGGGCGTAGTCGTGACGCCACCAGGCGGGCCATGTCGGGGTTGACGATGCGGCGCTTGTGGTGACGCTTCTTGTGCCAGGGGTCAGCGAAGAAGGTCCAGATCTCGTCGACCTGACCGGGATCGACGAGGTGGTCCAGACCAGCGGCGGCGTCAGCGAGAATGATGCGAGCGTTCGTTGCGCCAGCGACATGGAGCTTGTTGAGAGCGCTGGCGGCCGAGGGCAGATATACCTCGAACCCGATGAAGTCCCGCTCGGGATGGGCTGCCGCGAGGGTGGCCAGGACGTCGCCGGACCCGGCCCCGATCTCGAGGGTGAGTGGGGCGGTGCGTCCGAAGATCCGGGACAGGTCCAGATGGGCGTCAGGGGCCACGGACGTGCTGGTGGCGTCGCGCGGGACATCAATCATGTACGTGCTGGCCAGGGTGTCCATGGCACGCTGCTGGGAGATGTTCATGCGGGGGGACCGACGGACGAAGGAGACGACGCCGCGCCGAACGCGGTCACCCGAGCGATGTGCGCCAGCTGAGTGGTCGTCGGAGTACTCCGCGGTATTGGGCAGCGGGGTAGGGGAGTCGCACCCGGAGGCGGCGTCGAGGTCGTCGGTCATGAGCACACATGCTAGGCGATGGTGCCGACAGTGCGCGTCGACGAGTTTCCGAAAACCAGTGGTTCTCAATTCCATCTGTTGCAGAAAATGCGAACACCTGAGTATCCGACAAGTCGACCGAAAATCAGTGATTTCATTAATTTAAGGTTCATTTCACCTTGCCGGACGCAACTATGGGATGAGAATTGCCTCTCTGGTGGATGCTGTTTTCAGTGTCTGTCATTGACCATGCTAGACGTGCGATGGTCATGCACGAAAGATTTCGATATGCCTACCGTGACCCCATTGTTTCCTGAAGCTGCACCGATTGCGCCTCCAATGATTCCGGCTGCGCCGCCTTCGCGGTGGCTGCTGGGGAACCGTCGGAAAGCCCACCCATGAAACCATGCTCATCTTGGTGCTAGCGCCGGCCTCACCTCGGCTGACGGACGCGTTGGTGCATGTCGTCGCATCGAGTGCATCTGTGACGACAGGCTCCGGAGCGCCGCCAACGACGTCTCCATCAGTGGCGCTGTGGCTTGCACGGCTCACCGGGCCCGGTAAGCCAGTCGTAGGTATTCTGCCTGTTCAATATGACGCCGTGAGGCACCGCACCCCTGACGCAACTGACCGCCGTGGTTCAGGCGTGGGCCCCCTCGGGGGAGAGGAGGCCCACGCTGTCCCAGTTCCGGCTGTCAGACACGCGTAGGGCGTACCGGACCCGAGTTCAGGGGGAGCTGGGCCACGGCGGCCTCGAGCTCAGAGAGGGACGATGCCTCCCGGTCCAGAGGAATGAACACCGCACCCGTTTGATCGGGGTTGACGTACATGAGCGTCAGCCCGGTGCGATCAATGTCCGCGCAGAACACCCGTCCCACGGTGTGGGGACATGCGTGGTGGGTGGCGCGCGACCAGCAATTGCAGCCCGGCAGTTTTTCCTGTCTCACCGCGTCGCACAGCTGCGACAGGTGGAAGTCGCCAAGGGAGGCGACGACGTCGAGGGCTGAGAGCTCGTCGTTGATTGATGGGAAGACTTCCTCATTCGGCATATCGGCGATGAGAGTGGGGATATCGATCTCTGCACTTCCCAGGGCGTCGTGCAGGATGGCTTGACGCGGGTCAATGACGCCAATGAGGCCATCGTCGAATTCGGCGATCATCGAGACTTCGCTCGGCAACACGTCAGTTGCCAGCAGGTGATCGATCTGGTTGACGCTCAGCCAGGTCACGGTTCCGAGAATGTGGAGGGTCGCCGCCAGCAGTCGGATTCCCGGTTCTGGGGAATCCTTGGAAATCTCCAGGCGAACGTCGGTCGATAGGCCGGCGGGAATCTGGCAGAGTGCCTGGGCTGACTGGGGGCGCAGGGCGACGACGAATCGTCCTGATGCCGTGACTCCGTGAGCCTGTAGATCGCACGTCCACTCATCGAGGTTTCCGTCGGCCGAGATCATCGCGTGGGCGACCATCGTGACCATGCCGGCGCCGCCGAGTATGCGTCGGGCGAGTGAAGAACTGCGTTGTGACAAGGTCGATGCGATGCGGGTCTTCGGATCCGGGGCCATGCCGTCGTTGGTGTTGCCGTGGGCAGTCATTGTCACATCCCTTCCTCTTAGGCGAGCCTAATCTAACATGATGAAGCCGTGGGGGACAGGACGGGGTCGGATTGCTGAAAGGTCCCGTGGCGATACCGATAAGCAAAGAGGCTCGTGCCACCTGGAGTGGCAGCAACATTCGGTCTTATCGGTAATTCCACGAGCCGGGCAGCATGAGTGGCCGCGGTAGGGGCAGGGTCTCGGTGCAGTGGCTCTCGGTGAGAAAAGCGAGTGTCAGGCGGGAACGATGCCAGCCATGGTCTGGCGCAGGATGTGTTCGGGGAACGTCGTCCGGGGACGGTGCCGCCGGTGAAGGTGGGAGGCAAGCCAATCCAGTACGAACTGTGGATGTTGCCGAATCATGGTCGGAGTGGTGTGGAGGATCTTCCATCCGGAGCGATCAAGGTTCGCTGAACGCATCATCGTGTTCTCGTAACCGTCAATCGTTCCGTGGATCGCTCGGCCCAATCTCGACCGCGACCTTCTCGGCCTCGAAGGCCTTGTCGAGGATGTATCGACGGTCTCAGGCTCGCACGGCCTGATTTGGTTTCACGCCGGTGATGCCGACAGCTCGCATCAACCGTCCGAATTCCAGTTCCGGAATTGACCAGGATTTGAGGTTGATGTCGGCGAGGGCAGAACTGATCTGGTGTCGGCTGAATCGCCAGGACAAACTGGATCGCGAGGCTCGACACGACTCCGGGCTCACCAACCCCTGCCGGAGTGCTTCGCAGACCCACGCCCAGTCCCCGTCGAGTGCGAGGAGGAGCACTGACACCTCGGGCTCCACGACCCACATGCCATATTTCTCCGTCACGTACCGACGGGGGACTCGCCATCGGTGAACGCGGATCCCCTCCCGTTCAATTGAACGGGTACGTGAATAGGCCTCGACCTCCTTCACGGCATCGAGGTCGTGGAGGTGCTGGCCAGGTGGTTTCAACCCCTGCATGACAAGGGCGGCCTTGCCGATGAGCACGGCGTCCCGGTGCCACATGTGCACCGCTTTGATCCGCACCCTCGGGTCACTCGCAACTGATGTCGGGGACACAACGCCGGGAAGTATCCGCACCGCCTTTCCGGCAGCCACCGCTCGGTCTGCTTGCCCTCGCAGGTGACTGAATCGATGGATACGGGCCACCCCGCCATTCGCACGCCATTCGAAATCGAGTTCGTTCATACCCTCAGTTGTCGTCTGAGGCTCCGAAATCCGTCATCCACTTTGAAATCTGTGGACAACTGGATGGGAGCGCTCCAAGGCTGTTGTGGACAACTCTTGATGGGTGCTTCTCGCTACTGTCACAGGAGGCAGTCGGGCGGCGACCTCACGACATGGCCTCGCGGTCAGGAGCGGGGAGGGGCATGAGGCCGGGGCTGAATACACCTGGAATCGCGAAGCTTGGGCACGGTCGTCGCGTCAGCCGTGCCACCTCTGGTTTGAACCCAAGCCTGCAGTCCGTGTATGCTTCTGCTGTTGCCTTCGAGCAAACGGGAGTTGGCCGCCGCGGTCACTCCGTCTGTCCGACACAGCGATGTCGTGATGCGGTTCCGGTCTCCGGCGTGTCACGCCGTCGAGTGGAGGAATTGCCCGCAGAGCACCACCACGTTGCAAGATCCCTGTGCGTAATTTCACGCATGGGACCGAATTCGAGAAGGTACCTGTGACCACCTACAGCCCCAAGGCCGGCGAGGTGCAGCGCAATTGGTACGTCATCGACGCCGAGGACATCGTCCTGGGTCGTCTGGCCACCACCGCTGCCAACCTCCTGCGCGGCAAGCACAAGCCGCAGTACGCACCCCACATCGACACCGGTGACTTCGTCGTCGTCATCAACGCCTCCAAGATTGCGTTGACCGGCAAGAAGGCCACTGACTCGCTGCGTTACGACCACTCCGGTCGCCCGGGTGGTCTGCGCGTCACCAGCATCGGCGAGTTGCTCGAGAAGGACCCGCGCCGCGCTGTCGAGCGTGCGGTGTGGGGCATGATGCCCAAGAACAAGCTGTCGCGTCAGCAGCTCAAGAAGCTGAAGGTCTACGGCGGCCCTGAGCACCCGCATGCTGCGCAGAACCCGCAGCCTTACGAGATCACCCAGATCGCCCAGTGATCGCCCACGAAGGATTGTGACAGTGACTGACACCGCAACCGAGAACCTCGAGAACACCGAGGTCACCCCGTTCACCGAGGGCGACCGTGAGATCGCCTACCGCACCGACTCTAACCCGACCGTGGCCGCTGGCGACTCCAATCGCCCCGCCATGATCGCCCCCGGTGCTGCCACCGGCCGCCGCAAGGAGGCCATCGCCCGCGTCCGCATCGTCCCCGGCTCCGGCCAGTGGAAGATCAACGGCCGCACCCTGGAGGACTACTTCCCGAACAAGGTCCACCAGCAGATCGTGACCGAGCCCTTCACCACCGCTGGCGTTGAGGGTGCCTACGACGTCATCGCCCGCATCGGCGGTGGCGGCATTACCGGCCAGGCTGGTGCGCTGCGTCTGGGCGTCGCCCGCGCGCTCAACAACGTTGACGCCGAGGCCTCCCGCCCGGCCCTCAAGAAGGCCGGCATGCTGACCCGTGACGCCCGCGTCAAGGAACGCAAGAAGGCTGGACTCAAGAAGGCCCGCAAGGCCCCGCAGTACTCGAAGCGCTGATCTGGTCCTTTCCCGGGACTCGGGGCGGCCTTCCCATGGTGGAGGGCCGCCTCGAGGCGTTTCTCGGCTCACTTTCGGTTGTAGACGAGAGAGGGTTTCTGTAACGCGCGTGGTTTGCCCGGGAAATCGCCAGCTCGCTGTCATCTCTCGTAGCAGCACCCGAGGTGCTCATCGGTAACTCCACGGGTGATCTGAAAACCCCTCGAAGACACTCCCGACGCCAGTTATCGAATCAGCCCGATCCCGGTGGGCTCAGCGGGTATTTCGTTCACTTGGTGTGAGCGGTGGGTAGAGTGGCACTTCGTGGCACGACTTTTTGGAACTGACGGAGTGCGCGGTGTGGCCAACCAGGACCTCACCGCCGAACTGGCCCTCGACCTCTCGGTTGCGGCCGCCCACGTCCTGGGTGAGGCTGGCGCCTTCGGGCACCGCCAACCCACCGCGTTGGTGGCACGTGACCCTCGCGCCTCGGGCGAGTTCCTCGAGGCGGCCGTGTGCGCTGGTCTGGCAAGTGCAGGAGTCGACGTCCTGCGCGTGGGCGTCATCCCGACTCCGGCCGCGGCCTACCTCGTCAACGAGTACCGCACCGACCTCGGCGTCATGCTGTCGGCCTCTCACAACCCGATGCCTGACAACGGCATCAAGTTCTTCTCCCGCGGCGGTGTGAAGCTCCCCGACGACCTTGAGGACGCCATCGAACAGCGTATGGGGGAGCCGTGGGCCCGACCCGTCGGCGACAAGGTTGGACGCATCCGTTACACCCCGCAGGCCGTTGACACCTACGTCGACCACTTGGTGCGTTCCTTGAGACAGCAGGACACCCTCAAGGGTCTGAAGATCGTCCTCGACACCGCCAACGGTGCCTCTTACTACACCGCCTCGGCCGCCTTCAAGGCCCAGAGTGCGGAGGTCGTCGCGATCCACGACCAGCCTGACGGCCTCAACATCAACGAGCGCTGCGGTTCCACTCACCCGGAGAAGTTGCAGGCCAAGGTCGTCGAGGTCGGGGCCGATATGGGCCTGGCCTTCGACGGCGATGCCGACCGCTGCTTGGCCGTCGACCACGAGGGCAACATCATCGATGGCGACCACATCATCGCCATCCTTGCCCTGGCTCTGCAGGAGGATCATCGCTTGGCCTCCAACACCGTTGTCGCGACGATCATGAGCAACCTCGGCCTCATCCTGGCGATGCGTGAGCACGACATTCACGTCGACCAGACCAAGGTCGGTGACCGCTACGTCCTCGAGTCGATGAATGCGAACGGGTTCTCGCTTGGCGGCGAGCAGTCCGGTCACGTCATCATGAGCAAGTTCGCCACCACTGGTGACGGCGTCCTCACTGGTCTGCATCTGGCAGCCCGCGTCGCCCGCACCGGCAAGACCCTCAAGGAGCTCGCCTCGGTGATGACTCGTCTGCCGCAGGCCCTCGTCAACGTGCGCGGGGTCGACAAGCTGCGTGCCGGTATCGACCCTGACGTCAACAAGGCGGTTGCCGATGCCAACCAGAAGCTCGGTGACACCGGGCGCGTCGTGCTGCGCCCGTCGGGCACCGAGCCGGTCGTGCGCGTCATGGTCGAGGCCGCCACCCAGGAGGAGGCTGACCAGATCTGCGCCGAGCTGGCCGAGACCGTCAAGAGCTGCCTGGCTCTGTGAGGCTCTGATTATGGCGTTGTTCCGTCGCCGCCCTGATGCCGACCTACCCGGTCTGGACGTTGGGGCGGCGAGTCGGTTGCGTGGCATGGTCGAGGAGTCTTTGTCGGCCATGGGAATCGACGCGAGGGTCGAGGGTGATCATGCCGTTACCTCTGTTGGTGACATCCCTCTGGTCCCCATGGTCGACGAGCTCGACGGTCATGATCGCCGGGACTGGCAGCTGGTCGTCGACGAGCTCGTCACCCGCATGGTGCGCTCCCTCCTCGACGGGGCGACCCGTCTGACCGACGCCACCCTCGCTGGCCACGTCGTCGTGAGGATCCTGGGAGACCGGGAGCGAGCCGGACGCAGTTTCGACTACGCGCGTCCCCTGGTGTCCACCGCGACGGGGTCTCCGATCCCAGGACTCGTCGTCGCCCTGGCGTGGCTGAACGACGAGGTCGAGCTTCTCAACGACGCGGCTCTGGTTGAGATTGACGATCTGGACGCCGCTTACCGTCGCGGCTCGGAGAGGTTGGCGACCGTCTTGGCCGACGGTCTCGATGTCGCCCGTGAGGGGAATGTCGTCACCGTCAAGGGGTCGTCCTGGCTGGTGTCCTCTTGGCCCCTCGTGCCGGGGTTGGGGCAGCCCATCGTCGATGAGGTGGGAAATGATGTCCTCGTCGGGATTGAGTCCCCGGACAAGGTCTTCGTGTCGGCGATTGGCCACGCACACGAGCTGGATTGTGCCTTGTCGCCGTCACGAGTCGCAGACCCCTTTGCCTGGCGCATCGGCTGAACAGTCGTTCCGGTGGACCGTGGCCACGCGGTATTGCTCAGACCTTCCGAATCCACACGTTGCGGACCTCGTGGTCGGGGCCCTTGTGGAGGATCGCGGTGGCGCGTCCGCGGGTGGGCAGCACGTTCTGCACCAGGTTTGGGCCGTTGATGGTGTTCCAGATCTCCGTGGCCACGGAGATGGCCTCGTCGTCGGGCATGCGCGCGTAGTCGCCGAAGAAGGAATCCGGATCGGTGAATGCGGTCTGACGTAGGGTCAGGAACCTGTTGATGTACCACCGAATGATGTCGGTTTCCTCGGCGTCGACGTACACCGAGAAGTCGAAGAAGTCGCTCAGCGCCAGCCCCATCGTCCCGCTGCTGCGGCGACGTGGTGGTTGCAGGACGTTGAGGCCCTCGATGATGAGGACGTCTGGCTGGCGGACGACGAGCTGCTGGCCAGGGACGATGTCATAGGTGACATGGGAGTACACCGGGGCAGTGACCTCGGGCATCCCGGACTTCACGTCGACGACGAATTTCAGCAGCGCCTTGCGGTCGTAGGACTCCGGGAACCCCTTTCGCGACAGCAAACCACGCTCTTCGAGAATCTTGTTGGGGTAGAGGAACCCGTCGGTCGTCACCAGATCGACGACCGGGCGACGGGGGGAGCGCCCCATCAATTCCTGCAGCAGACGGGCCACGGTCGACTTGCCTACCGCAACCGACCCGGCGATTCCGATGATGAACGGGGTACGTCGCATGCCATGGCGGGTGAGCTGCAGGAAGTTATAGGAGGCGTCGAAAAGGGCGCCGGTGTGCATGCAGTACAGATGGATGAGCTGAGTCAGCGGCCGGTACACCTCGACGACATCACGGTGGCTCGTGGGGTCGCCGAGACCACGGATGCGATCCAGGGTGGCCTCATCAATGTCGATCTCGGTGGAATCAGCAAGGGCGGCCCAGGACTCCCGCGACAACTCGATGAACGGGCCGGGTTCGGTGTTGTCGTCGTCTGCGGGGGCGGGCGGGGTGAGATTCACGGTGGACACCTCATCGTGGCTGTACATGACGTCGAATGACTGTACTCATCGGAGGGCACTCTGCACAGCCGAATGCGCTGACGGCGCAGCCCCGCAGGGCCGCGCCGTCAGTGTTGAGGACGGACACGATCAGCCGAGGAAGGGCTGGGGGACGCAGACGACTGGCTTCGCCTGGTCAGGATCCAGGGCGTTGACGGCCATCTGGTACACGTTGGTGTCGTAGGTGAAGTTGACATGGCTGGCGTGGTCAGAGTGGCAGATGTTCTGAACGAGGATGTTCTTGACGCCGGGCTCGTACAGGAAGGCGTTGGTGAACGGCACCACGGTGTCGTCGTAGCGGCCTTCGATGACTGTGTACTTGACGCCGGGGCGGGTCACCGGGCCGTTGCCGTACAACTCCTTGTTGAAGTTGGAGGAGCCGAGCTGTTGTTCGTAGCTGGCGATGTGGGCCTTGTCGAAGGCACCCTCGATCTGCTCGTGGGTGGCCTCGTCAGCGGCCTCGTTGACGAACTTGGAGACGGCCGTCGGACCGAGGCCATGGTTCGACGGGGCGAGGGCGATGAGTTTGTCGACCTTCTTGTCCCCTCCGAGTTTGGTGATGTAGTAGTTTGGTAGCGGGCCACCACCCTGGGACCACCCGATGAGGTCGACCTTCTTGGACCCGGTGGCTGCGAGGACGCGGTCAACGAAGCCGGAGACGGCCTTGGCGGAGACTCGGATGTCACCGGTGTAGGCGAAGTTCGGCAGCAGCTTCAGCCCGTTGAAGTTCGGGGAGAAGACGCAGTATCCGGCCTTAGTGAGCTTCGGGGAGTACATCGACCAGGATGCGTAGGCGTCGGAGTTCGTGCCGGGCAGCAGGACGACGGGGTTCTGCCCCTCACGCGGTTTGCAGCCGAAGTCGTTGGCTCCCTGGGGATTGGTACCAGGGTGGGCCAGGGCGTAGATGGAGGCTGGGTAGGTGAACAGCTTGCGGGGTCCGTCGCCAGCAGACGGAATGCCATCCGGGCTGCCGGGCATGGTGATCTCGGGCGGAACCGAGGTATCGGTTTCGGCGGCATGTGCCGGGGCAGCCGAAATGGCCGCGAAGGCAGTGGCCACGACGGTGGTCAGGGAGGTCAGGACTGCTGCGAACTTCTTTGATCTCATGCTTTTCCTCAATCTTGCGTCGGTGCAGGATGTGAGAAAATCTATGAATCGGCAGGGTCACGGTGGGCTGTGCATCCGCGAACCAGGTCATTCGTGCAAACGGCATTGTTGGCGAGTGTTCAAATGGGCAGGCGTTTCGGTTCGCTAGAACGCTCATGATTCATGTACGTTTCTTGCCATGTGTGGAATTGCTGGGTACTGCGGCCATCGACAGGCTGAACGTGTCATCATCGACGGGCTGCGACGTCTCGAGTACCGAGGATATGACTCAGCCGGACTGGCGGTTGTGGCGGGTGGAAGCCTGCACCGGGCCAAGAAATCGGGCAAGTTGACCAATCTTGAGGAGGAGCTCGCTGCTCATCCGCTCCCGGAGTCCAACCAGGGCATCGGCCACACCCGCTGGGCGACCCACGGTGCCCCGACCGACGAGAATGCCCACCCCCACCTGTCCTTCGACGGCCGGGTCGCGGTCGTCCACAATGGAATCATCGAGAATTTCGCCTCCCTGCGCGCTGAGCTTGAGGGATATGGCGTCACCTTCACCTCGGAGACGGACAGCGAGACGGCCGCTCACATGCTTGCTCTGCAGATGCAGCAGGGTTCCTCGTTGGCCGAGGCCATGGGTGCGGTGGCCTCTCGTCTCGACGGCGCTTTCACCCTCGTGGCCGTCAGCGCCGACGCCCCTGACACCGTCGTGGCCGCTCGTCGCAACTCCCCGCTGGTCGTTGGCCTGGGGCAGGGGGAGAACTTCCTCGCCTCTGACGTCGCCGCTTTCATCGAGCACACGCGCGAGGCCCTCGAGCTGGGTCAGGACCAGGTCGTCGTGCTGACGTCCGAGGACGTCACCGTCACCGACTTCGACGGAAACCCCAGCCAGGCTCGCCCGTACCACGTCGACTGGGACCTGTCGGCGGCCGAGAAGCAGGGCCACGACTGGTTCATGCGCAAGGAGATCTTCGAGCAGCCGCGTGCGGTCGCCGACACCCTGCTGGGCCGCTGGTCTGACCGTGGAGAATTGGTCCTCGACGAGATTCGCATCTCCCCGGAGGATCTGCGACGCATCACCAAGATCGTCGTGGTGGCCTGTGGATCGTCCTACTACGCCGGGATGGTCGCCAAGTACGCCATCGAGCACTGGACCCGAGTGGCCTGCGAGGTCGATCTGGCCAGCGAGTTCCGCTACCGCGACCCGATCATCGACCCGACGACCCTGATCGTGACGATCTCCCAGTCCGGCGAGACCGCCGACACCCTCATGGCCATTCGGCACGCCCGTGAACAGCATGCCAAGGTCATCGCGATTTGCAATACCAATGGTGCGACGATTCCGCGCGAGTCCGACGCCGTCATCTACACCCACGCTGGCCCGGAGATCGGCGTCGCGTCGACCAAGGGATTCCTCACCCAGGTCGTCGCCTGCTACCTCCTCGGCCTTTACCTGGCCCAGGTGCGTGGCATGAAGTACGGCGACGAGATCCGTGGCGTCATGTCCGAGCTGGATCAGATGCCGGGCAAGATCCAGGAGGTCCTCGACGAGATCGAGCCGGTCTACGAGTTGGCGCGAGTCATGGCCAAGGAGGAGGAAGCCGTCTTCTTCCTCGGACGCCACGTCGGTTACCCGGTGGCTCTGGAAGGTGCCCTTAAGCTCAAGGAGATCGCCTACATGCACGCCGAGGGCTTCGCCGCCGGCGAGCTCAAGCATGGCCCGATTGCCGTCATCGAGGAGGACACCCCGGTCTTCGTCGTCGTGCCTCCGAAGGGTCGCGATCAGCTCCACGACAAGGTGGTTTCCAACATTCAGGAGATCCGCGCTCGTGGCGCCAAGACGATCGTGCTGGCCGAGAGCGGGGACGAGGATGTCAGGCCGTTCGCCGACACCTTCATCGGTCTGCCGCCGTGCTCGACCCTGCTGCAGCCCCTGGTGGCAGCGGTCCCGCTGCAGGCCTTCGCCTGTGAGCTGGCCACCGCCAAGGGTCACGACGTCGACCAGCCACGCAATCTGGCCAAGTCCGTCACGGTGGAGTGATTTCTGCACGATTTCGCCCCCGGAATCCGAGGATTCCGGGGGCGACGTGCGTTCTGCGTCAGGGGTCAGCGGGATGACTGCTCCTGGTGATCAACCTCGTCGAAGTTGAAGATCTGCAGGAAGGTCTTGGCACGCTCGCTCGTCGGGTTCGTGAAGAACTGGTCCGGTTCCGAGATCTCGACGATCTGTCCGGCGTCCATGAAGACGATCCGGTCGGCGATCGCCCGTGCGAAATCCATCTCGTGGGTGACGAGGACGAGGGTCATGCCGTCCCGGGCGAGCTCGAGGACGACGTCGAGGACCTCGCGGACCATCTCGGGATCGAGGGATGCCGTCACCTCATCGAGAAGGACGACTTCTGGCTCCATCATGAGTGCTCGCACGATGGCCGCACGCTGCTTCTGGCCGCCCGAGAGCTGACGGGGCAGGGCGGAAGCCCGGTTGAGCAGCCCGACGCGGTCAAGAAGTCGACGGGCACGTTCCCGCGAGACCTCGTTGGGTTCGTGCTTGACGAGCCGCGGGGCCAGCAGCAGGTTGTCCTCGACGCTCAGATGCGGGAACAGCTCGTAATTCTGGAAGACCATGCCGACGCGTTCGCGCATCTGGCGCAGTCCTGACGGGGTGTACTCGAGGGCCTTGCCGTCGAAGGTGACGGTGCCCGAATCGATCGTCTCGAGGCCGTTGATGGTACGCAGCAAGGTGGATTTACCACATCCAGAGGGCCCGACGATGACGACGACCTCGGACCGGGCGACGTCGAGAGAGACATCGCGCAGGGCCGTCACGCCATTGGCATAGGTCTTGGTGACCCCTTCGAGGGTCAGGTGATGATCTGTCATGACAGCGCCATCTTCCTTTCGAGGTGACGGGAGTACAGGGAAATGACGAAGCAGACGACGAAGTACAGGCAGAAGACCGTCCCGTAGATCCACAGCGCGGTATCCGGATGTTCGAAGCGGTTGCGGTCGATGATGGCTTGGGCCACCTTGAGGATCTCGACGACGCCGATGAGGGAGACCAAGGCTGTCGTCTTGATCATGCGGGTGACGAGGTTGACCGTCAGCGGCACGAGCTGGCGAAGTGCCAGCGGCATGACGATGTGTCGTCGTACCGCACGGTCGGACATGCCCAGGGCCTGGGCGCTGACGATCTGGTGGTGGGGGACCGCCGCGATGGCACCACGGACCAGATCGCCCATCTCCGCCGTGCCCCACAGCGTGAAGACGATGACTGCCGCAACTTCGCCACTGACGTCGAGGTCGGCCACTTGTGCCATGTCGAAGTAGACGACGAAGAGCAGCACGAGCTGGGGAAGCAGCCTCAACGCCTCGACATAGCCGCGAGTCAGGATCCGCAACCACAGATGTCGGGAATCCATGACGAGGCCGAGTGGGATCGCGAGCATGATGGACAACACCATCGAGACGAGGGCGATGCGCACCGACACCCACAGTCCCTGCAGCAGCAGGATCCAGGTCTGGGGGTCAAGCAGTGGCTGCATGACGACGCGTCCTCCTCTCGAGGTATCGGCCCAGCAAGGCGATCGGGATGAGGATGAACAGGTAGAACACGACGAGGAGGAAGAGGGCCTCGGTCGTCGTGTAGGAGTTGCCGATCTGTTCCTTGGCTCGGTAGACGAGGTCGGGCAGGGCGACGACCGACACCATCGAGGTCTCCTTGATGAGGAAGATGGTGTTCGCGGTGAGGGCCGGCATCGCGGTCGCCACGCCTTGGGGCACCAGGACGTGGATGAACGTCTGACGACGGTTCAGCCCGAGGGCTGCGGCGCTCATGCGATGGATCGTGGGAATCTCGTCGAGTCCGGAGCGCAGCGCCTCAGCCATGTAGGAACCGCCCAGGAAGGTCAGCCCGACGATGGCGCAGGTCTCGCCGGACATGGTGACGCCGACCTTCGGCAGTCCGTAGAACAGGAAGAACAACTGGACCAGCAGCGGGGTGTTGCGCGACAGCTCGACGTACACGGCGACGATCTGGCGTACCACCGGGATGCGGAAGTACTGCACGGCCGCGCAGAGTGCGCCGAGGAGGAGTGACGCGAGGACGCCGATGATGCCGATGCGAGCAGTGAGGGCGGCCGCCTCCGCATAGAGCGGAAGCGACCGTCCGATGACGTCGAAATCCATATGATCTGACGTAGGGGTGAGCCCTACTTCCTTCCACCTTCGATGACGAGCTGGTCGGGCTTGATGGTGTCGCCGTAGACCGGCTCCAGGGTCTCCTTGAAGTTCTTGTGGAAGAACTGCTCCTTGCCGAGCTTGACGAGGTCGTCGTTGATCCACTTGCGCAGCGGGTCATTGCCCTTGTGGACGGCGGGGGCGATGGTCGCCTTATCGCCGAAAGAGGTGATTCCGGTGACGAACTTCTTGTTCTGGCGCGTGAACGCCACGGCCTCGGTGTTGTCGGTGATCCAGGCATCGCCGCGGCCGTCGGCCAGGGCGCTGGTGACTTCGGCGTATTCCTCGAACTTCGTCACCTTCCACTCGGGGTGGTGCTCCTGGATCCAGGCGTCCTGGCTGGTGCCCTTGACGACGAGGATCTTGGCGTTGTCGAGGTCGGAGACCTTCTTGACCGGGTGGTCCGTCGGGGAGACGGCACCGAAGGCCACCTGCATGTACGGGTTGGCGAAGTCGACCTTCTTGGCGCGGTCCTTGGTGACGGTGAAGTTGGCAAGGATGATGTCGACCTTGCCCGACTTGAGGAACTCGACCCGGGACGCGGCGTCGACGGGGACCCATTCGAGCTTGACACCCATGTCCTTGGCGAGACGCTCGCCGTAGGTGATGTCGTAGCCCTGGTAGGTGTTCTTTCCGGTGAGGGATCCGAAGGGGGCCTTGTCGGCGAAGGTGCCGATGTGAATGGTGCCGTCCTTCTTGATCTGCTCGGGGGTGCGGGTGCCGACGTTGCTCGCGGTCTCTGCAGAGCCTCCGGAGTCCCCGCCCACGTCAGGGGATCCACACCCGGCAGTGGCGCCGACGGTCATCAGTCCGCAGAGCATGGCAGCGACGACTGCCTTGGTGCGGGTGCTAAGAGCGGTGCGCGGGTTCGTGGCCCGGCCGTGACGCATGATGCGGGACATGGGGAATCTCCTGTTGTTGATGTGTCCTCTGTGCTTGGAATATCACATTGGACTCTGGCGCTCCGGTCAATGTGGACAGTGATATATCTCTATTTGGGCGCGCCATGAAGCCAAAAACGTGGTTTCTGAAACCACTGAAAATTTGTTGAAAATGTCTTTTATGTCGATATTCCATACCAAATAATGAGAATATGCGCTCTATGGCATCAGCGTCAGGGAGCATCCGCGATGCAACGGTGTGCAGTGTGCAACGCATAGTCTTGACGGGTGATCATGGGAATCGGGGTGGACGTCTGCGATGTCTCCAGGTGGGAGGCCGCTGTCGAGCGTCATCCGGGGATGGTTCGCAAGGTCCTCGCCGAGGCCGAGGCCCGGACGCCGTTACGCTCCCAGGCTGCCCGATTTGCCGCCAAGGAAGCCTTGTATAAGGCATTGGGCGGGAGAGACGGGCTGTCCTGGCAAGATTGCGAGGTGGTGTCCGACGGTGGCGTTCCGCAGTTCGAGTTGCGCGGATCCCTGGCACGACGGGCATCCGACCTGGGGGTGACGCGGGTGCATCTCTCGCTGAGTCATGACGCTGGAGTGGCGATGGCCATGGTGGTCTGCGAGGGGTGACAGCGTGGACCGTGCGCACAGGCCACAGCGCGATTCTGGGTGCTGAGACCAAGGACTTGGGACCATACTCGGTGACAACACGTCACAGAGCTGATGAGTGGTAAGGAGCATGGGTGTTTGTCGACCCGCGAAAGGCTGCACCCTGGGACAGGGGGTTCGGTGCGAGGAGTGTCATTCCGCGCAAGGTGCTCGATGGCTTGCTTCGCCACGGGCCGTGCACTCGGGCCCAACTGAGTCGGATGATCGGGGTTCCGAACGGATCAGTCACGAAGGCCGTCAACGTTCTGCTCGATTGCGGACTGGTGGAGACCGGGGAGTTGACTACGACTGGGGCCCAGTCCGGGATGGGACGTCCGGGAGAGATCATCAATCCCAACAGCAGCCGTCTGAGTCTCTTGGGGATGAAGATCCTCCCAACCGCAATAGTTGGGTGTCGGACGAACCTGGCGGGTGATGTCGAGCGATCGGAGATGATTGAGACCGGGGGAACCACACGTGACCAGATCCTCGCCGGATTGTTCGACGCGGCTGGTCGGCTCGTGGAGGAGAGCATCGTCATCGGGATAGGAGTCTCGATCGGAGGAATCGTCGATACTGACCACGCCACCCTCTTGGTCAATGACTTGGTCGAGGCGGAGCCCGGAAGGATTCTTGACGGGCTTGCCGAACGCCTGGGGGCCCCTGTGTACCTCGAGAACGACGTTCGGTGTCTTGTCGCGATGGAACAGCGAGTAGGACTTGGGCGCCGGACCTCCTCATTCAACGTCATCACGGTGGGGATGGGCGTCGCCGTGTGCATCGTCGATGAGGGTGTTCAGGTGCGTGGAAGTGACGGTGAAGCTGGTCTGCGGCAGCACGTCATCACCTATTCGCGCGAATGCGAGCAGTTTGTTCCGGCATCTCGAGTACTGACAACCGGCCCGGTCACAGCGCGGGCAGCGGAGCTCGGTCTCCCCACCGACATCGATCAATTGGCGGTGTTGGCCGAGACCGACGCGGATGCGGTGGCTGAACTGGGACGATACATGGCAGTCGGTTTGGCACCGATCATCGCGAATCTTCAGGCATTCACGGATCCGCAAGCCTTGCTGGTCGGAGGAGAGCTCGGTCCAATTGTGGAGACCGGCCTTGACGAACTCGAGCGGGAGGTGGGACGCATCACCGGAGGATGCGCCCACCTGCCGCCCGTGCATTTTGCTGATTGGAATTTCGAGGACTGGGGTCGGGCTGCTGCGATGACCGCCTTGGCGCTCCTGCTGGCGCCCGAACCCAGTCCATGATCGGGTCAATCAGTTATCGGATGGCCTTGTTCACGCGCTCATTCTGTTTGATGAAGACAGATAGTTTTTCCGTTCCCATCCACACCGAATCCAATGAGGGCTGCAGGATGGAGTCGACAGTGGCCGCGTTGTCGACGATCGGATACAGCGCAGTTTCACGACGTTTCACCCGATCGGTGAATGGCGTCACGTCGAGGCCTTCCTCGTCAAAGGCCTCGATTGCCGCTTCGGTCCCTCGTGGCCGAGCCGGGAACACGATGGCATCCTGTCCCATGACGACTTGGCATGCGTCAGAGCCGAGATAAGACACGAGTTTTCCTGCCTCGGTCTTGTGCTTAGAACTCCGCGATATCGAGTCGCCGAGACCGTTGTACAACGAAACCGGATGGCCAGATGGTCCGCTCGGAAGGGGAGCAATGCCGAGTTTGATCCCCTTGAGATGAGCATAGGTCTGAAGCATCCACGAGCCGGTGAGACTCATGGCGACCTTTCCGGACCCGAGCTGTTGATCACTGGTCACGCTCTTGCCGAACTGACCCATCTTGGGCATGTACCCCTTACGAGAGAGGCCGGTGTACCAACCGATGGACTTGATGAACCGGGGATCGTCGTATTGGAATCGAGTGCCCCACGTGGGCTTGTCCGTATGACGCCAACCGGTCGACAGGGCAAAGGGGGACCAGTTTGTCTGGCCGGCATAGTCGAAATACGGGTCAGTACCAAGCGCGTGCTGCTTCACATGCGCCGGGTCGAACGTCGGGTCATCGCCCCGACGTCCCTTGTCATCGATGGCGAGTCTGGCCAAGATCTTCTCGAGGCTGCCCCCGTCATCTGGGTTCCAGGTCGCAGTTTCCAGTTCCTTCGTGGTCACTCCGGCGTCTTCGAGCTTCTTCTGGTCGTACATCAGGGCGATGGTGTCGTAATCCTTCGGCATCCCGTAGAGGTGTCCGTCGTCCCCGGTCCACAGGGATGTCAGACCGGGCATGAAGTCAGAGGGCTTGACCTTTCCAACGCTGTCCACCTCGTCCAGCGGTTGCAGGACGTTTCGTCGCATGAACTGCGGATAACGGCCGACATGGTCCGTGAAGACGTCGGGGGCTGTCCCGGCGACGAAGCTGGCGGTGAGCTTGGTCCAATAATCGTCCCATCCGATCTGAGTGATTCGAACCGAAATGTCAGGATTCTCTGCCTCAAACCCGTTGATGCACTTCGCATAAGAGGGAAGCTGATTTGCGTCCCACAACCAGTAGTCGATCTGGGTCCTGTTGGATGTTGTTTGGCTGCATCCCGCACTCGCAGCAGCCATTGCGGCGACGAGGGCAAGTGACATGATTCGGGACCGGATCTTGCGGGAGTTTTTCTTCTTTTCCTTCATGATTGATGACTCACTTGATTCCGTTGAAGCCGATGGAGTTCACGATGCGCTTGGCAAAGCATGCGAACAGGATGAGCATCGGGAGGGCAGACACGAGAGTGGCGGACATGAGTCCTGACCAGTCGGTGCCAGACTGCGGGGACTGAGCCCTGAACACTCCGAGGGCGACGGTGAGGACGCGTGACTTGTCGGTGTAGGAGATCATCAGCGACCAGAAGTACTCGTTCCACGCCGTGATGTAGGTCAGGAGCGCGAGTGTGGCGATGGGGGCCGACGACATGGGAAGGACGAGCTGCCAGAACACCCGCGTCTTTGACGCGCCGTCAATGAGGGCGGCTTCCTCGACCTCGCGGGAAATGTTCATGAAGAACTGCCGGAGGAAGAACACTGCGAATGGGGAGATCAACAGGGTCGGAAGCATGATTCCCAGCAAGGTGTCGATGAGGTGCAGATGCTTCATGAGGACGAAGTTGGGCAGCAGGGTGAAGATCGATGGGATCATCATCGCTCCTAGGAAGATGGCAAAGATGGTGTCCCTGCCGCGCCACTTCAGACGCGCGAAAGCATATGCGGCCATGGCGCAACTCAATGTCTGCACGACGGTGATCATTGTTGCTACGACCACCGAGTTGAGGAGGTAGCGCCAGAAATTCATCGACGCCCCTGAACCGCCCTGTGCCACGGCGGTGGCGACATCTTGTTTGCCGAAGACACGCCCGAAGCCACCGAGATTCGTTCCCACCGGGAGTAGGGAATCAGGGTTGGTGGCGAGCATGGAATTGCTGGACAGCGCCGTTCGGAGAATCCAGTAAAACGGGAAGAGTGTGATGAACAGGATGATGAGCATGAATGCCCAACCGATGATCCGTCCGACGGTCAGCCGCTTCTTGCGTGGCTTCGAGGATGCGGCCTGAGTGGTCTTGGGTGATGCAATCGTAAGTGATGACATTGTTCCCTCAGTTCAGGTCCGTCTGGCCAGCGCGGGTCAGCTTGTACTGGATTGCGGTGATGATGACGAGAATGATCAACAGGGCCACGGACAGGGCCGAGGCATAACCGAAGTCGTACTCGCCGAAGGCCTTCTGATAGATGTACATCTGCAGCACGTTCGATGCGTCGGCCGGTCCGCCGGTCGTGGAAACCGCGACGGTGTCGAACACCTGGAACGATCCAATGATCGTCATGATCAGGACCAGGGCGAGGATGGGCCGCAGTAGAGGCATGGTGATGCGGAAGAACATCGACACCTCGGAGGCGCCGTCCGTTCGTCCGGCCTCGTAGAGGTTCTCGGGGATTCCCTGTAAGCCTGCGAAGATCAGCAATGCTGTGTAACCCATGTTTCGCCAGACATTGACCAACGCGATCGTCGGGATGACCCACTTTGGATCACTCCAGAAACCGATGGTCTCCCCGCCCAGTTTGACGATGAGCTGGTTCACGATGCCGAACTGGATGTCGAGCATCCACAAGAAGGTCAGCGCCGTGACGACGTTTGACACAAGGTACGGGCTGAGGATGAGTGACCGGACCACTGTCGACTTCGTCAATCTGTGCATGAGAGCGGCGATGAGGACGGCGAGGATCGTCTGGACACCGATGTTGATGGCGACGTACTCGACGGTCACTTTCAGGGAATTCCAGAACCTGTCGTCTGCGATGAGGGCTCGGTAGTTGTCCAGGCCCGTCCATCGAGGCGGGGTGAGGACGTCATAGCTCGTGAAGCTGTAGTAGATACCAGTGATGAGAGGCCAGATGAGGAACACGATCAGGCCAATGCTGGCTGGAGCGATGAACCGCAGGGCCAGGCTCAAGTCTGAGCGGTGTGTTGGACGTGGCCGCCTCATCGTTGAGGCATGGGTTGACATGTGATCTTCCTTCTGTGATCTGTTGTCGTCAGTTCTTCGACATGCCGGAGATCTCGATAAGCAGTGCATGCTCGGAATTGAGTCCCGGAGCCTGGATGCCGACAGCCTCCAATGCAGCGCCGGTGAGGTCGACCCCGTCGAACCATGACGCATCGACCATTCCCTCGACCGGATGGCCCACCTGAACCGGTCTGACGTGATACGTCATCTCAGGGTCTAGTCCTGGGAAGCGGATGTTGCCGCGTGGGGACATGGGCGAGCGGTACCTGGCAACCAGGCTGAACAGAGCGTGGTGACGATCTTGAGAGACGACTCCGTGCAGCCACAGGGACTCGTCCGCGCGGTCAGCCCGGACGACCGTCCCGGTGTTGAGGAACTGACGGTTCTCCTTGTAGAAGTCGATCCATTCCTTGAGCTCAGCCAGCTCGTCGTCGTCGATGGAAGTGATGTCCCACTCGATGCCAAGGTGTCCAAAGATGGCGGTCGCCGCACGGAAGGACAGGTCATGGGTACGACCGGAGCTGTGGGAGGTGGCTGACGCGATGTGACTTCCCAGGAACTCCGGAGGGAGGAGCTGCTTGGCCCAGCGCAGCATCGTCTGACGCTCCAACGGATCAATGCAGTCGGACACCCAGATTCGAGAGCAGCGGCGCATCAGTTCGAGGTCGACGCGAGAACCACCTGACGAGCATGACTCGATCTCCAGGCCGGGGTGTTCGGCCAACAAAGTCTCGATGAGTCGGTAAGTCGCCAGTGTCTGTTCGCGCACGGCGGGTACACCGGTCGCGCGGGTGCCCGACTCGAGAAGGTTTCGGTTGTGGTCCCACTTGATGTAGTCGAGCCCGTACTCCTTAATGATCGCCGCGACACTGTCATGGATGTACTGCCACGCCTGTGGGATGGTGAGGTTGAGCACTTGCTGGTGACGCCATTGGCGGGGGAGACGCTCCCCGGGGGCCATGAGCCAGTCCGGATGATTGCGAGCCAGGTCGGAGTCCTCGTTGACCATCTCGGGTTCAAACCACAGTCCGAACTGCATGCCGAGGGATTTCACGTGGTTGACCAACGGGTGGAGACCGTTAGGCCACACGTCAGGTGAGACAGTCCAGTCTCCCAGTCCGGAGCGGTCGTCTCGGCGGGAACCGAACCACCCGTCGTCAACGACGTATCGCTCGACGCCGACGGCGGCAGCGCGGTCGGCAAGGGTGATGAGCTTGTCGAGATTCTGGTCGAAGTAGACGGCTTCCCAGACGTTCAAGGAGACCGGACGATCAGGGGCCAACGGGTGCAGGTTGTGACGGACATGATCGTGGAAGCGTGCGGCGACCCCGTCGAGGCCGATGGCATGGTTGAGGTAGAGGTCGGGTGAGGTGTAGCTCTCCCCGGGGTGCAGGACGACCTCGCCGGGTAGCAGGATCTCCCCAGCAGCCATCACCTGGAATCCTTGGACGAGCTTTTCGACGTAGTAGCGGTTATTTCCCGACCAGGCGAGGTGAGTCGCCCAGATTTCACCATGACGGAACCCGAATCCAGGGGTACCGACGTGCATGACCCATGCGGTATCGGGGCCCGTGACGCCGCGGCGCACCTCTCGGCAGTGAGTTCCGTAGCTGACTGGGGTGCGTTGCGGAGTGTGTTCAAGTCCCCAACGTCCAGTGAAGTCAAGAATCTCGCTGGCTTCAAAGGGAACCGGAGCGCAGTGCTGGAGCGAGTCCAGGTGGTAGTCGTCGGATCCTGTGTTGGTGAGGCGAGAACTCACGGTGACAAGGCCGGACGGCAACATCGTCAGGGTTGAGGTGAGAGCGATACCTGCATCAGGGTCGACCGAGTCCACCTCCAGGGTGCCAGTGCTTGCCTCAGCGAACTCCTCGACCTCCCGACCGTCGAGGCGGACGGCCGTGGTGTGGAGTTGGGGAGAGAAACCACTGCGGGACTCGCGATGCCCCTCGATTCCGGGCCTGCCGAGCCAGCCGTCCCCGGACTGGGGCAGTAGTGCGACGTGTACGGGTTCGTCAATGGAATTACCGACCTGGGTCTGAATGCACGAGGATCGCAGGTCCTCGGCGAGGTGCGCATCGAGGTGGCCGAGATCACGGCCCCAGTAAGTGATTGATGCCTGACGGTCGTCGACCACGGATATGACGAGTGAAACTCCGGCGGTGTGCAAGTGAATGTTGGTGCCCTTCATGGCGACCTCCTGTCATCGAGCGAACGACTTTGTTTCTCTAGAAAGTAAGTCCCGTAAATAGTATCTCAGGCATGCCTTCACCGCAACGTGCCACGTCCGGACCGCATCTTCCCGACCCAGCTCTCCCGCCGTGGTTGAATGAAAGTCAGTCTGTAGCGAGAACCCCAATCGGGGCTGGAGGGACCGTCATGGCAATTGTCTGCACCGCTGAGGCCACCCGAGCCGCTGAGCAGAGGTGGTTCGACGCCCGGCCTGGCCAGGACCTCATGGACGTCGCCGCCCATGCTGTCGCCCGCAAGGCCCAGGAATTGCTCCTCGGCGGGGCCATCGGGGACGTGGTGCCGGACTGGGCAGCCACACAGTGCGTCCTCGTACTCGTCGGCGGCGGAAACAACGGCGGTGACGGCCTCTTCGCAGCCGCTGCACTGGCTCAACGTGGTTGGCGGGTCGAGGTGGCCCAGGTCATGGGTCAGCCTCACGAGGCCGGCATGGCGGCGGCGTTGGAAGCCGGCTGTATTCGCACACCGCTGGGGGAGGTCACCAGTCATTCCTATGACCTCGCCATCGACGCCGTCCTTGGTATTGGTGGACGCCCCGGCATCCCGCAGTCCCTCGAGCGGATTGACGGTTGGCTGCGGGATCATCAGATCCTGGTGCTCTCGGTTGACCTTCCATCAGGACTGGACGCCAATTCCGGTGAGGTGGAGTCCTGCGTCCACGCCACCCACACCGTGACCTTCTCGAGTCTCAAGTGGTGCCACATCACGCATCCGGCCGCGAAGTTCTGCGGACAGTTGGAGGTCCATGACATCGGCCTGGACCTCGTCGATGACGAGGGAAATGCGCTCGACGGTGTCGACGATTACTGCGATCTGGCCGAGATAGCCGCGCTCTGGCCGGTACCAGGTGTCCGCGACGACAAGTACTCCCGCGGAGTTGTCGGTGTCGACACCGGATCTGAGAGGTTCCCCGGTGCAGCGGTGCTGGGTGTCCTGGGAGCGCTGCGCAGTGGACCAGGGATGGTGCGATTTGCCGGGCCAACCGCCATCATGGCCTTCATCCTCAGCCGAGCCCCCTCGGTCGTCATTGGGGAAGGGCGCGTCCAGGCATGGGTTCTGGGCTCCGGCTGGGGCACCCATGACGGCAACGACGATCGGTTCATCCGGCGAGCTGCTGACGGTGTCCCCATGGTCATTGACGCCGACGCCCTGGGTCTGCTGCCTGCTGAATTGCCAGAGGGATGTCTGCTCACCCCGCATGCCGGTGAGCTTGCCCGGATGCTGCAGATTGAGCGGAGCCAGGTGGAAGCCGACCCGCGGGCGGCAGCCGTCCGTGCGGCCCAACGCTTCAGGGCGACGGTTTTGGTAAAGGGCTCGATCCAGTGGGTGGCGCGCCCCGACGGCACCGTCCGCGCTGCTCTGCCGGGCCCTGCATGGACGGCTCAGGCGGGTTCTGGCGACGTGCTGGCTGGTATGTGCGGCACTCTCATGGCTGCGGGGCTGGATGCTGCTGACGCGGCGGTGTGCGCTGCAGGGATGCAGGCTGCCACGGCGATTTCCATGCCTGGTCCGTACGCCCCCGACCAGATTGCCGAGTTGCTGCCCGGGATCGTGACGACGGTCCTGGGCCGCTGACCAAGCACACTGCGCGTACTGGCTCGCGAGGAGCTCCAGGGTGTTGGACTCCTCGGGCAAGACCCTCTCAGAGGGCGGCGCGAATCCTCGTCGAGCGTCCGGCCAGTCGGATCGCGTCCTCATAATGCACGACGAGCTCGCTGCACAGGTTCTCCCAGGTGCGGTTCTCGATCGAGGCTCGGGCGGCTACGCCCATGGCGCGACGCTTGTAATCGTCACCAACGAGGTCGACGACTCGAGAGCGGAAATCTGCCATGTCTCCGGGCTCGTAGAGCCATCCAGTGCGGGACGGGTCAATGAGGTCGATCGGCCCGCCCTTGCGGGGGCTGATGACCGGCACGCCACAGGCCTTGGCCTCTTGGACAGCCTGGCAGAAGGTCTCGAGCTCTCCGGTGGAGCAGAAGACGTCCATACTGGCGACCGCGCGGGGGAGTTCCTCTCCGCCCAGACCGCCGGTGAAGACGGCATTGGGAAGCTGCTTCTCCAACTCGGATCGAGCCGGGCCATTCCCTACGATGACGAGCTTGGTGTTGGGGATGTCCGCGAGGTTCGCCATGTCGGCGACGCGCTTCTCGGCGGCAAGCCGTCCCATGTATCCGACCACGACCTCACCATTGGGAGCCCACTTGTCATGAAGTTCCTGGGAGTACTTCGACGGGTTGAAGCGAACCTTGTCGACGCCGCGACCCCAGATGCCGACCCGCGGCACCCCATGGCTGACGAGCTGATCGCGGGAGAAAGTGGACGGGGCGTAGGTTGCGACTGCCAAGGAGTGGATCTGACGGACGCGGTACCAGCCGTAGAACTCCAGCTTGCCGAGACCGTAGCGGCCGGCGTAGGAGGGGATGTCAGTCTGGTAGATCGCCACCACGGGGACGCCGAGGGATGCGGCTGCCAGTGCGCCCTTGTACCCGATCATGAAGGGTCCGGCCAGGTGAACGACATCAGGCTCGAACTCGGCGAGGTAGCGTTCCATGGTCCACTGGGGGCTGGTGGAGACGCGGACGTCCTGGTAGCCCGGCCAGTGCAGGGAGGCCAACGGGATGACGGGAAATCCGGCGTACTCGCGGGGAGTCTGAGCATCACCGGGAGCGAGCACGAGGGCCTCATGGCCGTTGTCGCGCAGGTGCTCCAGCACTCGTAAGACCGAGTTCGTCACTCCATTGACCTGGGGAAGGAATGACTCCGTGATGATCGCAACACGCACAACTTCATGGTAACCGGGACACGCGACACCTTGGCGGGGTCGCGGTGTCGAGGTGGTGAACTTGGGGTGACGAGATCGCCGTCGCCTGGGGCTTCGTGAAGGCGAGGAATGACATGTGTTTCAGGGAGTCGTGGCGACTCACCGCGTGGCCGCGCCAATTGCGATCACCTGCGGCTCACGGGGAAAGGCGTGCAGGCTGGAGCGCCTTCCGTTTTGCGGTGTTCTGTGCGCGCTCGCGGGATCGGTCATGGTTGGCTCCGCCCTCGGTTCCACGATCCACCGTCCCTACTCGTGGAACACGACCATCAGCGACTGACGTTCCTCGAGGAATGTGGTTGATTTCGTCGATACGACCTTTTTGGGTAGGGTGATGGCGTTGGCAACGGCCTGACTTGCTCGGGCCCATGATGCGTTTCAGTTGCTCGATGTGCCCTCGGGGCATGGCGGAGCCCCCGGCTCCGGGATTGATTCACTGCATTCACCTGCACAGCAGCTATTCGCCCGGCCATCGAGACAGACAATCAACCCAGGATTCCATGTCGCCGAGACCCGCTGGGTCCGGTGCGTCGTGGCCAGATTCCGCGACCCGTGCAGTGACGCCGCGCCCTCATGCGCGGTGACGTGGTCCGCCAGCGCCCGAGGAGTCCGTCCATCGTGAGGGATGACCCCATTGAGCAACAAGAAACGCAACCCCAAGTCTTTCAAGGCCGACGGCACCCCGAAGCGTCGCTGGACGGCCGCTGAGCGCGCCGCTCGCGGTCACAAGCCCCGCACCAGGGGAGGGGTCCGCAACGGTCACACCGATTCGCACGGTCGCAACTTCGAGGCATGGACTCCCCGTGAGGACTCTCGTCGCGGCGAGGATGGGGCTGGCAAAGATCGTCGCTACTCCCAGGATCGACGCGGCCGCGATGAGTGGTCCGATCGTCGTGACGACCGCCGCCATGACCGCCGTGACGGCGACCGACGCCGGGATGACCGCTGGGATCGTCGCGATGAACGCCGTGACGACCGTCGCTGGTCCGATGACGGCGAGTTCCGCCCCCGCAAGTCGCGTCGTCCCAACAACCGTGCCAACCGTGACTGGAGGCACGACGATCGTCGCGGCTCGAGGTGGGATCGTGACGACTGGCGTGATGACCGTCGTGGTCAGCGTCGCAACGACTGGCGCGATGATCGCCGTGACGACCGTCGGGATCACGGAAACCGTGATGACCGCAGTTACCGCGGCGACCGCGACCGTCGGGACTTCCAGAAGAACCGCGACTTCCGCGAGGACCGTCGCCGCGACGACCGCTGGTCCGATCGCCGTGACGATCGTCGTCGCGAGGACCGCAGCGACTGGCACGCCGATCACGACGACGCCGACAACATGAATTGGAAGGCCACTGAGCTGACCGATCTGGACGTCTCCGGTATCGATCGCGAGGGTGGATTCTCGGCCCTCGGTGTTCCTGACGAGATCGTCGCCGCCCTGGCCGCCACGGGCATCACCGAGCCCTTCCGGATCCAGATTGCCGCCATCCCGGACGCCATCGCCGGGCGTGACGTGCTGGGTCGTGCGTCGACGGGTTCGGGCAAGACCCTGGCCTTCGGCGTTCCGCTGCTGTCGCGTCTATCCACCGAGCCGCGCGAGGACAAGCGTCCGCGCGCCCTCATCCTCTCGCCCACCCGCGAACTGGCCATGCAGATCGCCGACGTGCTGTCGCCGCTGGCCTCGTCAATGGGTCTATCCACCATCCTCATCGCCGGTGGCATGAGCTACGGCCCGCAGACCAAGGCCTTCAAGAAGGGTGTTGACCTCGTTGTCGCCACTCCGGGACGCCTCGTTGACCTGCTCGAGACCGGTGACGCCGACCTGTCCGGCGTCAACGTGACAGTCCTCGACGAGGCCGATCACATGGCCGAACTGGGATTCATGGAGGCGGTCGGGTCGATCCTCGACGCCGTCCCCTCCGAGGGCCAGCGCCTGCTGTTCTCGGCAACCCTCGACGGTGCCGTCAACAAGCTGGTCAAGCGCTACATGCACGACCCGGTCACCCATGAGATCGACCCCGACAAGGGATCGGTCTCGACGATGACCCACCACGCCTTCCAGATCAAACCGCACGAGAAGGTTGGGCTCATGTGCGAGATCACCAACCGCGACGGTCACACCATCGTCTTCGCCCGCACTCAGCGGGGCGCATCCCGGATGGCCGAGCAGATGCGTGAGGCCGGCGTCATGGCCGGTGCCCTACATGGTGGTCTGACCCAGGGTGCCCGTGCCCGCGTACTGGCGGCCTTCAAGGACGGCTCCCTGCCGGTCCTGGTCGCCACTGACGTCGCGGCCCGAGGCATTGACGTTGACGACGTCACCCTGGTGCTGCAGGTTGACCCGCCGATGAACTCCAAGGACTACCTGCACCGTTCCGGTCGTACTGCTCGCGCCGGGCACGACGGGGCCGTCGTCTCGCTCATCCTGCCGCACCAGCGCCGCAGCATGTCGCGTCTGTACCGTCAGGCCGGTGTCAAGCCGGTCGAGGCCCAGGTCATGATGGGTGACGACCACGTCGCCGAGGTCGCCGGTTGCAGCCCGGCCCTGGGCGCGCCGATCGACGAGAAAGACTACGAGGCCCTCGTCGCCCCCAAGCAGCAGCGCGGCAAGAAGTCCCGTGACGGCAAGCCCGGCCGTGGCAAGGGCGGACGCAACCGCGGTGGTCGCGGTTACGACCGGGATCGTCGCGGTGGTCACGGCCATGATCGTGGACACGATTCTCGCGGTCACAACTCCCGTGGACATGACGGACGTCGTCGCGACATCGAGACCAGGTACGGTCGCTCCGGCAACGACACCTGGTGATCCGACGCCTAATGAATCGAGGCGGAGTCACCTCGCGGGCAACGGCTGGTTCGGGCACGTCGACAGTGCCCGAACCATCGCGTTGCGTTCCGCCGAGGTGACCCAGAGGCGATACTTCTTCTTCACCGCGATCTGACGAGACACGTAGTCACAGCGGTAGGACTTGTTCGGCGGTAGCCACGTCGCCGCATCCCCGGCTCCCTTCTGCTGGTTGGCCCGTCCCTCGACGGCCAGCAGGTTGAGGGGGTCGTTCGCGAGCGCCTGACGTCGGTCCATCGGCAACTGTTGGGCCCCGGTGACCCAGGCGTTTCCCAGCGCGACGACATGGTCGATCTGTACGACGGCCGATGTTTCGCGCCCACGTTTCCACCTGATCGTCCGGCCGGTGTAGGGATCGTGCAATTCCCCGGACACAACGCGGCACCGGCTGCCGGATTTCAGCTTCGCCCCGACGAGGTCGCGGGCCAGGGCGTCATCCCGGGTGCCGCAGCCGTTGTGCCCCCACGGGCTCGTCAGGACGGGGTCGGAGCTGTCGCTCCATGCCTGTCCGAACTGTTCGCGGGAGTATCCCGTCATGGGTGCGCGCCCTTTGACGGGAAGCTGTCCGAGAACTTCGGCCGCCTGTCCGTAGGCCGTCGACCCCTCGTGAGGAGCGGCCCGGCGATAGACGCCGATGAGAGCCAACGTTGCGACGACGATCAGCACCAACCACTCCCACCGCCGACGAGTCCGCGTCGCCATGTCATCACCCTCACAATCTCGACAACCGGTGGCCTGACGCTACTCGCGACCACCGACTCAGCAGAAGGGTTAAGGCGAACACGTCTGCCACGCCTGGGTAGCGGCCCCCGGACGACGAGAGCCCGGCGCGTTTCGCGGACTATCCTGATGCCTTGTGGATGAACAGACGAGCCCGCAGGACGTGACCCCGGAACTCGCGGTCGCAACTCCCGAGGAAGCCGCTGACTTGGCGCGCGCCCTCGACCTTGACGAGACGACCGTGTCCACCTGGTTGACCCGGGGCATCGGAATTACGGCACGCCGTGGCGCCGCGACCGCCGGCCTCGCCCATCTCGTCGACGACGGTGGTCATGCCGAGGTCGCTGATCTCGTCCTGGCCGCTCCCGACGACGACATCGCCGCGGCCCTCGTCCAGGGAGCCGAGCAGATCGCCACCGACCTGGAGTCGCGCATCCTCGTCGTCTCCTGCATGCAGTCCGCTCCCAGCCCCGCCTATCAGCGTGACGGTGACGACTGGGTGCGTGTGCTGCCCACCCGCCTCGTCGTCCCCACCACCGAGGCCATGCACTCCTTCGGCTCCACTCTGGCGACCGAGCTTCGCGCCGGTGACATCGTGTTGGCCTCCGGAGACCTAGGGGCCGGGAAAACCACCCTGGCCCAGGGGATCGGTCTGGGTCTGGGGGTCGAGGGGCCGGTCATTTCCCCAACCTTCGTGCTGGCCCGACGCCACGCCGGAGTTGACGGGCGCCCGGGACTCGTCCACGTCGACGCCTACCGTCTCGGGTCAGCCGCAGAACTGGTCGACCTGGACCTCGACGAGACCATGGACCAGGCCGTCACCCTCATTGAGTGGGGAGCCGGTATCGCCGAGGACCTCGGCGGCTCTCACCTCGACATCGACATTCGTCGCAGCGGGGATCCCGCCGACGAGACCCGCGTGGTCTACCTGGAAGGTTTCGGCCCCCGCTGGCAGGACGTCGACCTGTCGCCACTGTCCGAATTTCCCCTTGGCACCACCCCTGACGAGACCGGAGACAACATCTGATGAACACGATCGTTCTGGGAATCGACACCTCGACGGCCGTCAGCGTCGGTCTGGCGCGCGGGTCGCAGGTGCTCGTCAGCCTGCACCACGACGACCCTCGCGCCCACGCCGAGCAGCTCATGCCCCTCATCCACACCGCGTGTGAGCAGGCCGAGATCGCCCTGACCGACATCGGTGACGTGGCCATCGGGGTCGGCCCCGGCCCCTATACCGGACTGCGCGTCGGAGTGGCCACCGGACGAGTGCTCGCCCACCTGGCCGACCTCACCCCTCACCCGGTCTGCTCCCTCGACGTCCTGGCCCGCCAGTGGGCTGACGGCGGCGTCGACGGCGAGTTCGTGGTGTGTACCGACGCCCGTCGTCACGAGCTGTACTGGGCTCGCTACGACGCCTCCGGCAACCGTCTCGACGGACCCAACGTCACCCGGCCCGAGGAACTGCCCGAGGGTATTCCGGTCGGCGGTCCGGGATGCCCGGTTCGCGGTCTGACGCCCGCCCCCGGATCCCCAGAGCGTCTGGACGCCGGGGTGCTCGCCGCGTCCTGGCAGACCATGCCCGACGTCGGTCTGGAGCCGCTCTACCTGCGAGATCCCGACGCCACCGTCCCGACGACGCGCAAGGCCACCCTGACCCCGACTCGCCTGACCCTGCCCGGCATCAAGCGATGACCAGAGTCGCCAGCCCGGCTGATCTCGATGCCATCATGGCCGTTGAGCAGGCCAGCTTCGACACGTCCCGGCAGTGGTCCCGGACCTCTTGGGCCCAGGAGATATCGCCGGCCGACCACCGCCTCACGCTGGTCGCCGGGGAGGACGAGGTCGCGGCCGTCGCCACCTTCCACGGTTTCGACGTCGCCGATCTTGACCGGATCATGGTCACTCCCGTGGCACGGGGGCAAGGACTGGCCGTCGAACTGCTCTCCCGTGGCATCGACTGGGCACGCTCCCGGGGATGCCACACCATGATGCTCGAGGTGCGCCGAGACAATGACCCGGCCATCTCCCTGTACCGACGCTTCGGATTCGAGACGATTTCCCAGCGTCCCAATTACTACGGCGGCGGGGTTGACGCCCTCGTCATGTCCGTCGACCTGCCCGCGACCACAACCGAGGAGAACCATGTCTGAACCGCTCATCCTGGGCATCGAGTCGTCCTGTGACGAGACCGGAGTCGGCATCGTCCGTGGCAATGACCTGCTCGCCAACGAGGTCGCATCCTCGATGGAGCAGCACGTGCGCTTCGGCGGGGTCGTCCCCGAGGTGGCGTCGCGTGCCCACCTGGAGGCGATCGTCCCGGTGCTGGAGAAGGCCACGGCCACCGCCGGGGTGGATCTGTCCGAGCTCGACGGCATCGCCGTGACGGCGGGTCCCGGTCTGGCAGGGGCGTTGGTCGTCGGTCTGTCGGCTGCCAAGGCGCTGGCAAGCTGGCTCAACAAGCCGCTTTACGGCGTCAACCACCTGGCCGGGCACGTCGCCGTCGACCTGCTCGAGCACGGGGACCTGCCGATGCCGTGCGGTGCCCTGCTCGTCTCGGGCGGCCACACCAGCTTGCTGCGGGTCAATGGCATTGCGACCGACGTCGTCGAGGTGGGGTCGACGATTGACGACGCCGCTGGCGAGGCCTATGACAAGGTTGCCCGCGTCCTCGGCCTGCCCTACCCAGGGGGCCCGGTCATCGACAAGGCCGCTGCCGAGGGAGATCCCAGGGCCATCCGATTCCCGCGCGGACTGACGGCCCGTCACGACATGGTCGAGCACCGCTTCGACTACTCCTTTTCCGGCCTCAAGACGGCGGTGAGTCGGTGGGTCGAGACCCAGCAGCGTGACGGGGTCACGTTCCGGGTGGAGGACGTCGCCGCCAGTTTCCAGGAGGCCGTTGCCGACGTGCTGACCGCCAAGGCCGTCGACATGTGCCAGGAATACGACCTCAAGCACTTCCTCATCGGCGGGGGAGTGGCGGCGAACTCGCGGCTGCGCACCCTGCTCGCCGAGCGGATGGAGGCTGCTGGAGTCGAGCTGCGACGCCCGCGTCCGGGGCTGTGCACCGACAATGGGGCGATGATCGCTGCTCTCGGTGTGCAGGTCGTCAAGGCTGGCCTGCCGCCGTCGTCGATGGACATCTCCGCTGATTCCGGGCTGCCCATTGAAAAGGTGATCGTCTGAGGTGGTGGATGCCGACGGTCTTCTGGGAGGTGAACGCGAAGCCGCTTGAATACTGCTGGTCAGAACCCGCTCGTCGTTTGCCTCGCTGTGCCATTCTGTGGGGCATCAGTAATCGACAGGAATGGATGAGGAATGAGTGAACCCTTCGTTCTCGATGCCAGTTTCAGCGCCTTTCGCGCCGAGTCCTTCGCCAACGACGTCACCGGGCGGCTGGTTCAGAATGCGGTGACCGGCACCGGAGCCGACACCGTCAGTCTGGATCGCACCGTGGTCAACGGCATCGACGAGACGACCTCCGAGCGGTTGGATTCCTGGAAGGTGACCGACCAAAAGCACTCTGGACGGTGCTGGGAATTCGCGGGGCTCAACGTCCTGCGTGCCAAGGTCATCGACGAGCTCAAGGTCGACGACCTCGAGTTCTCGCAGAATTACATCGCCTTCTTCGACAAGCTCGAGAAGGCCAACCACACCCTTGCTCGCGCCATCGCCACGGCATCGCGTGACGCTGACGAGGAAGAGGTGCGCGCCATCATGGACTACCCGGCCGAGGACGGCGGATGGTGGATGCAGTTCACCGACCTTGTCGCCAAGTACGGCGTGGTGCCCTCCTGGACCATGCCCGACACCGAGTCGGCTGGCAACACCCTGCAAATGAACCGCGCCCTGTCGACGGTGCTGCGTCGAGCCATCGGAAAGATCCGCGACGCAGCCACCAATTCCGACGCCAATGAGGGAGCCTCTCAGATGGAGGCCGCCCGTGGCGAGGCCTTGGACGCCGTGTGGCGGATCCTCGCGATCCACCTGGGTACCCCGCCCACCAGCTTCACCTGGCAGTACCGTGACAAGGACAAGAACTTCCACCGCAAGGGCACCTACACCCCGCTGGAGTTCGCTCACGAGATCGTGCCGCAGGCTTTCGAGCCGTGGGTCAGCCTCGGCCATGACCCACGTGAGGAGCACCCGGTCGGTCGCACCTACGTCCATGAGCACACCCCGTACATGGAGGGTGGCACCCCTTACTGGCACCTGTCGGTAGAGCTGGACGTCATGAAGAAGGCGGTCATCGACTCCATCGCAGCAGGCGAGCCGGTCTGGTTCGCCTGCGACGTCAAGAAGCAGTTCGACAAGGACCTGGGCATCTGGGATGCGAAGCTGCATGACTACGAGGCCCTTTACGGCATCGACATGGAAATGTCCAAGGCCGAGCGGTTGCGCTTGCGCGAGTCTGGTGGCACCCACGCCATGACCGTTGTCGGTGTGGACCTCGTTGACGGTGTCCCGGTGCGCTGGCGGGTTGAGAACTCCTGGGGTGACGAGGTGGGCCGCAAGGGGTTCTTCACGATGAACGACTCGTGGTTCGACGAGTACGTCTACAACGTCATCGTGCCTCGCTCCCGGGTGTCCGAGGAGATTGCCGAGGCGTGCGACCAGGAGCCGATCGTCTTGCCGCAGTACGACTTGATGTGAGTCCCCTGACGACACGGATCTGCCCGCCCGCGTTCCTGCGGGCGGGCAGATCCGTGTCGGCATTCCTGTCGCGCGTGCAGAATCCGTCAAGTCGGGGAGACTCTGCCAGCCCGCTTATCTGGGGGACAGAAACGTCTCAGGTACGTGTCCCCTAGTCGTCAAGTTCATTAATGCCCCCGCATCTGAGTCCACATACTAGCCAGTTTATAGCCCATGTTAGCTCCACGCTGGGCTGAACGGGACGGACGCCCGCTAGACGAACTCCGCATCGCAATCGTGACCTGGATTGACCCCGCCTACCGCCGCCGACGACGCCAGAAGAGACTCGGACGGTTGATCTCCATCGAGCTCGAGATGATCATGAAAATCAGCAGCCACTCAGGTTGCATAACCACTGTCACCTGTTCTTCCAGCAGACCCGTACGAGAGCTCGACCGGGCGAGGATCAGGCGGTCAACACGTTGGCGTGGAGGCGCGTTCAATGGCTTCGATCGCTGATCCCGTTGTAAGGAGACAAGCGCCACATCCGAACCGTACCGCCGTCGGCCAGAGACTCATAGTGACCTTCCCAGTAGCCCGAGCTTTGGGCGAGCTGAGAATTTTGAATCCGCGAAGGCGATGCGTACGCTCCCATTCGAGCGGACCGCATGTTAACATCTCAAGTGGGTTCGCCCTCCCTTCCACTCCAAGGAGTTTGCCATAAAGCTCACCACCACTTCCTCCCTCGAGCACCGCGTCCGCACCACGCAGCTCGCCGTCACGTCCGCCTTCGGCGGTGCCAGCGCCAACGTCGACCTGCTAGCCCCGGGCGGCTCGACCTGCAGCAGCGCCGGCTCGTCCTCCTCGTGCTCGACCTGCGCCGTCATCGCTCCGGTACGCTGAGCAGAAAGCCCGTCGAACTGACATAGGTGTGCCGAGAACCCTAGGGTTCTCGGCACACCTATGTCAACGCCTCCGGTTGAACTCGCGGGTCGCCCATGCGAACGCGATAGCTGACATCAATAGTGCGATGATCCAGCTTAACGCGGCTGGCGCCACCACTCCCCTGGTGCTGAACTGTGCCCGGGCGCCCTGGACCAGGTACCAGAGTGGGTTGATGTGTGCAGTGACGACGATCCAGTGCGGTGCAAACGACATGGGCAGCATGATCCCGGACAGCGGGAGGATCGGCAGCAGGATGAGGTTGAAGATCGCGGACAACGCTCCTTCACTCTTGGTCTTGAGTGCCACGGCATAGGAGACTCCCGCGAACGTCACACCCGTCCCCAGAACCGTTACGAAGTAGGTCATCAGCCCCCATGCGCTGGGTCTGGCCCCAAGGGCGAGGCTAATGAGGAAGATGACCAGTATCGGGGCCAATATCACCAGCACGTCACGTGAAATCCTGCCAGCCATCATGGTGCTTCCCTTGGCTGGAGTGCTCCAAATGCGTTCAAGGATCCCGAGGCGATATTCAAGGATGATCGTGAGTCCGACGAATGCCCCGATGGTCATCGCCATCTGGATCGACAGGCCTGTGACGTACATGGAGTACGCGGCAGCCCGGGTGACTCCTTGTGTCCTCATCGTGGAAACGAACAGGGGACCGAAGAGGGCGAGATAGACGAGAGGCTGCGCGAAGGTCAAGGTGAAGTCACGTCGCGCCCTCAGCGTCAACGTCAGGTAGCGTGAAAAACAGGCTTTCATGAAAGCTGCTCCTTCCCGGGGGTTGCCGTGATCGCCAAGAATGCCTCTTCAAGGGACGCATCACGGATGCCGATTGAAGTCATCTCGATGGCGTTGGTTGCAAGGATGTCACTGACCACGGCCGCGTCGCGGTTGGGGTGCTTTGACCGGATGCGGATCCGATCGTCGTCTTGCGTAGTGTCAGGGAAAGGATCGGTCAATAGATTGGTGGCGCGCTCGGTAATGCCTCCCCCAACGGTGACGACCACCTCTCCCAACGCGTATTGCTCGCGAATTGCTGCAGGGGAACCGCTGGCGACTATCGAGCCGTGGTTCAACACACTGACATTGGATAGATGGTCGGACACCTCGTCGATGTAGTGGGTCGTGATTAGGAAAGCGGCTCGGGTCTCGTGTCGAGCGGCCTGGACCGTCTGCCACAGAGACAGCCGGGTCGCAGGGTCGAGGCCCAGGGTCGGTTCGTCGAGTAAGACCACAGATGGATGCCCCACCAGTGCAAGACCAACCTCGACGACCCTCTTCTGGCCGCCGGAAAGTCGGCCAACATCCCAGTCCATGAGATAGCCACAGTTCAGCATCGCCGCAACGGCGTCGACGCTCGCGCGTGCCTGCCGGGCCGACTACCCGAAACATTGGGCATGGAAGGTCATCTCTTCCCGGCATGTGAGGCCGTATTGGAGTCCACCCTTCTGGGATACATAACCCAAGCAGGAACGCCCCTCAGATGATCCCCACACCACGTCACCGGAGTCAGCGGAGAGAAGACCGGCAACGATTCTGACGAGAGTAGTCTTCCCAGCCCCATTGGGTCCGAAAAAGCCCATCATTTCACCGAGGTAGAGATCTAGGTGTAACCACCACACAGGTTAGGTACATCGGGCTGGTTAGAGACAGCTGTGGCTGG